>JAABUS010000100.1_pt1 | contig 202838 bp, 191 predicted proteins | sample 5560161 | NCBI WGS metagenome assembly JAABUS01 (sample SAMN10711885, study PRJNA513376) | rock metagenome | isolation source: Antarctica rocks | place: Antarctica: Victoria Land, Trio Nunatak nord | collected 2016-01-04 | reverse complement strand
ATAATCCTGAGCGGCCCTGAGCGGCCCTGAGCGGCCCTGAGAATATTAAGCCGGTATTAAGAATCCTAAATAATCCTAAACGAGCCTGAGCGAGCCTGAGCGGGCCTAAACGGGCCTAAGAATTCTTACCTAACTCTAAATTATTTTAGCGCTCGCGAGCGGGCCTGAGCGCTCCGAGTAAACCAAGATTCTTAGAGTCGCTTACACTTTTGTAGATATAGTTTTATATATTCTTTTTATAGAAATCCCGGAGTTTATTAAGATATAGATTCTTTTACCGTATTATTAAATTATATTAATTACGACCGACCGTCGAATTATTTTCGGATACTACCGGGAGTAAATCTCTAGGTATAATAATAAATAATATAATTAATAATTACTCGTCTTTAATATCGTAAAAATAACTTTAGATTTCGCGCTTTAATTATTTATTTTTATATTCGATAACTATAAACGTTATATATTTTCGAAGGATTCCTCGGCGGTACTTTATATTATTTAATTTAATATTAATAATAAGGTCTCTAAACTCGTCCGCGGAGTCTATATTAATAATATATTTATTTTATATTTAATTTACCTTTATATCTTTAACGGATTATTATTTAAAAAAGTTTAGAGAGATTAGAACTATTAAATTATAATATTTAAAATATATATAATAATATAATAATAAATATATAAATTTAATAAAACTCTTTATTACTCGATAAAAGAATTAATTTTTAAAGAATTTTAAAAGCTAGGAGTAACTAGTTAATTATATAATAATATATTTAACTATAATATTAATAATTTATTAACTATATTATTAATTAATAAGATTAATATAAAGATTATATATTATATATATAACTTTTAACCCGAATCCTAACTACTAAAGTCTAGTATTAATATAATATAATAAATATATCTTTTAATATCTTAAAGGAACTATTTATTTAAAGTTATAAATATAATTAATATTTTATAACTTTATATTTCTCTTTATAAAATATATTAATATTAATTAAATAAATAATTTTAATACCCGATATTTAACTTCGGGATATATTTTTAATATTAGAAATAAAGTTATTGACTAGTTTTTTAAATAGTAATTTATTATTATTTTAATAATATATAAAACCGAATATACTAGCTAGATATAAGTTATTAAAGAAATTATTTAATTTTGAAAATTATTATAAAAGCTAGATATTATTATAGAAAATCTTATTATTAAAATAATAATATATAAATTAAATAAACTCTTTTCGAATAATATAATTAACTCGGGTATTAATTTTAAAATTAAACCTTTATTAAAGACTAGACTTTAATAATAAAAAATAAAATAAAACGAAAATTAAATTAATAAGATTTTATTACCTTAAAGAGTTATAAAATTAATTAAGATAAAAAAGAATAAGGGTAGTAGAGATAAAACTTAAAATATTAAAATAAAAAATAAATTACTAACGTATTTTAATATAACGAAGATATTATAATAATAAAATAAAACTAGTAATTAAATAAAAGGGTATAGAGAGGGTATAAAATTTTTAGAAAAACTAATAATAATTATAATAAAAATTATAAAAGATATAAAATATAAAGAGGTATAATAAATAATATTATAAATTATAATTAATATAGATCGCGCTAGGAATAATCTTTAATTATATATAAAAATTAATAAAAGAGTATAGGCTTTAAAAAACCTGAATAAATTTATTAAAATAAAAAATTTAGAAATTTAAAGCGAGGAGTATATTTATATTATTAATATAAAACTAGGCTAATATTACCCGTAGATATATATTTATTTTATTAAGATATATAGCCGAAATAAACCCCCCTCCCCTAGTAATAACGATTAACGCGAAAATAAAGTAATTAATAATTAAAATAAATAATATTAAAGTTAGAGAATAATTTAGGAAGGTAATTAATTCTTAATTAATTAAAATATTCTAAAACGGAGTTTATTCGGTAATAAAATTAATTATCGGAGTAAAATAAATAAAAAAAAAAAACTTAGTTTTATATTATATAATAATAAAGGTAAAATAAGAGTTAAAGAAAATAATTAAATAAATAAAAAATATTAACCCCTCGGCGAGAGTACTAAAATAAATTTATATAATAATAATATATAATATAAGGAAAAAGGCCGTCGATATAAATAATTAAAAAATAATAATAAAAATATTAAAGAAAAATAATTATAAATTATACCTAGGATTAAATATCGTAAATATAAAATAACTAAAATTCGCTTTTAAGCTAGACGAATACGGTTATAAAAAGAAATATTTAATACTCCTTCTTAAGATCCCGGACCTAGATATAATAAATAAATTAATAACGGACGGGTTCTTAAAAGACGAATAACTATTATTATATAAAAAATAGGAGAGAATAAATAACCCGAGGTAATATTTTAATTATTAGGGGTATAATTATATAATTTTAATTTATAAAAACTGACCTAAATATAGGATATATATAGAATTTTATTAATTATAAAAGCCCGAAGGAAAAGCGTTATATAATTTATTTTAAATATTATAAATTTTAAAATAAAGTATATTTAATTAAGTAAAAAAAGATATACCGAATTTAATAAAGATTAAAGAATAAACCTAGGTAGTTCGCGGTATTATCGAGGATAATAATTTTAAGCTTTTAGGTATAATTAATTAATAATAAATTTATATTAATATTAACTAAGGGTATAAGGAAGAAGAAGATAATAACGAATATAATTAATAAAATTTAAAACGCGGTTATTATACCTAGGAAGGTAGGGAGGCCGAGATAAAATAATAAACTAATAATAATACCTAGGTAAATAATTCTTTAGGTTTTAAATAATCTTTTAATAACGATATTCGATTAATTAAATAAAAACCGGCTAGAATTAATACTACTAAGTAATTAAAAAATAAATAAAGAATTTATAAAAGTAATATTAATATATAATAAATTATAGTATCTAATTTAAAATTATATAATATAATATTAAAAAGGAATCGAAGTTAATAATAAAATTATTTTAAAATAAATAAATTAAAAATATCGATATTATAATTATCTAGGAGCCTAGTTAAAATCCTATTACCTAAATACTATATATAACGATAATATTAAATATTTTTATTTAATATATAAAGGAGGCCTAAAGGCCCGTATATATTTTTATATAAATAAAAGAATCGATATAAATAATTAAAAACTAGTTTATTATAAAGGCGATTTATACTTTATAAAGATTATATTAAATAAGCGAAGAAATAAAAAGAAATCTCGGTCGGATAAAATTAAAAAAAAGGAGATTATTAATCGAAAAATCCCTTATTATAAAAAGGTATAAATTTATAATATATATAATTTATTATTAACATAATATATTTTAATTTATAATCCGTTAATATTACTATTATTAAAGGAAATATTAACGGAGAAAAACGAATATATTCTTTTAAAGAATTTTAACCTTTATTACCCTAACTAGAATAATATTAAATAATATATATATTATATTATAACTAATTATCTTTTGAGAATAATAAAGTCGCGGGAAATAAAATTAAAGTTATTAAAAATATTTATTATATAAAAAGCCCGAGGATATAAAAATATAATCGATTTATTATTCTTTATAAAAAGAGCGTATTAAATTATAAATAATTTTATAATCCGCGAAGATTTATATTATAACTCCGATTATAAGTTAATAATAATAGAATTTAAATAAATATAAAAAAGAGTAATATTATATATTTAATATATTTAAAAAAAAATTAAGGATAACGTTATTTAAAAAAAAAAATAATAAGATATAAAGTCCTTTTATTAAATATTAAGGAAATTAAAGTTTAAAAATAAAGAAAATATTAATTAATATTTAAATAAAATAATAAAAGACTTCTAAAAAATTATTAAATTTATAATTTTATAAACCCGTTTATATTAAAGAGCTAAATCCTATTAAAACTCCCGTTATATTAATATTATATAAAAGATAAAAGAATATATAAAAGAGTATAAATAAAATTAAAATACCTAAACGGAGGAGGCCCTAAATATAATAAATAATAAAAAAATATATATAATTTAAAGAACGAAAATATTTTTTTAATAAAAAAGTATATATAAAATCTTATTAAAATCGACGGGAGTATAAAAACTCGTAAAAGAAAAAAAAATAAAAAAAATAATCTTAAGAAACTTTTTTAATTCCTAATTATTAAAAATAATAAAGGAAGAAAAATTAAAGATTTCGAAAATAAAATAAATTTTTTATAAAGAATATTATTTCCCTCTTTACGGATAATAAATTTAGGTAATATTAACGGAATAAAATATTTAAAGTTCGTTAAAATAAACTAGGAGATAACTAGAATAAAAATATATAAAATAATATAATACCTAGTTATTAATAAAATATTAGGAATAATTAGAATCCTAAATTAATTCCTAAAAATTATAATAAAAACGGAAGTAATAAATATTATTATTTATAAATTCTAGGTTTACCTTAAATAAAGATACTACCCGAGGTATTTTAAAAAGATTAATATAATAATTTTTAAGAAATCGAAGAAAAGCGATTACTCGGAGTTAAAATTATATAAATTTATTATATTTAATAATATATTTAATAAAGCGCTAGAAATAATTATCTCTAAAAGGTTAAATAATATAATAAAAAAATATAAATTATTATTATTATAATAAATAAAGATTAAATAAAAATATTTAATAAAAACCGCGCTAGAGACTTTTATAAATATAATATATATTATATAAAACTATAATAGGAACGGGAGGGGAAAGATAATAAATTTATTATTATTAAATATAACGGGAGCGTTCGATAATATCTTATATAAAAGACTATTATATAATTTATAAATAAAAGGTATACCGAGCTTAATTATCGATTAGATAATAAATCTTTTATCGGATAAAATTATATCCGTAATATTTAAAGGAAAAACGAGTATAATAAAGGAAATAATAACGGGTATTTTATAAAAATTATTTATTTTATTAATACTCTTTTTATTCTTTAATATATTATTAATCGAGGAGTATATTAAAATAAATTTATTAATTTAGGTCGGAGGATTTATAAATATTATCTATTTATTTATTTATAACGAGAGTATAAAAAAGAATTATATAAATTTAAAACGGGCCTATAATATTTATTTAAAATAAATAATTATTTATAAAGTATTATTTACCCCTTAAAAGTATAAACTAGTTTATATATCTCGAATACCGAAGAAATTTAATATAAAAATAATAATATATTTTAAAAACGTAGTCATCGAATCTAAAATAAATATTAAAGTTTTAAGGCTATATATCGATTTAAAATTAAAATAAGAATTATATTTAACCTAGATTAAGATTAAAGTAGTTAGTTAAAATCGTATTATAAAATATTTAATTAACTCTATATAGGGCGCTACCTTCGCGAAATATAAAATAAAATAAAATATAATAATTAAACCGATATTAATATTTACGACTCCGATATAATATTAATTAAAAGAAACGATAAAGGCTATAAAGGGATATATAAAAAAATTAATAATTATTTAGAATAATTATTTTAAAACGGTTTTAAAAGTATTTAAAATTATTTTAATTCTAATACTCGAGACCGAGTTAATAATTATATTAATTAATCTTTAGTTAAACCGCCTAATAATATAATATTAAATAAATCGAGGGACTTATTTAATTATAATTATAAAAAATACGCGGATTTAGAATAAACTTTAGCGTAGAGAAAAGAAATAATAATAAATATCTTTAATATTAATAACGGATTTTTTTTTTTAAATAATTCGCGCCTTAAGATTTAAAGAATAATATAAAATAATTATAATTATAAAAAGGAGAAAAGACTAAATAAATTTAATCGAAAATATTAAAGAATATTAAAATATTAAAATTATTAATTAAAAAGTAAAAAACTAAGCCCGTTAATAATAATTAAATAAATAAAAAAGTTATAAAATAATAATTTTTATATAAACTATTAACCCGGTTTAAAAACAAGATTTATTCGGGGATTAATTCGATTATTATAATTAATTAAAAAAGGTTAAAAACTTTATAATAATTTAATTAAAATATAATAAAATCGGATTAAATAAATTTTTATACCGAATAAAGGTATTTATAATCCGTAGCATTAATTACTAGTATAAATAAAGGAAATAAAGTATAAAGTATATATTATTATTTTACCCGGAACTAGCTAGGGAGCGGAGTTTATAAAATAAATAAATATATATAATTTTAAGAAAATATTAATTTAGGCTTAAAATATATATATAACCGCGCGGTAAATAATAAACACGGGGTAACTCGGCTAATTCTTTTTTATTAAAGAATAATTAATATAATCTAAATTATTACTAGGATTTAATAATATATTTAGATTTATAAAGAAAAGAAAAGAAAAGAAAAAACCACCGGCCGGAGGGCCGTAAATATCGATTATTTAATAAATATATAATAAAGCGGCCTATAAGTTTATAAAATAAATAAATAAAATTAAGAAAAATAAAATAAAAGACAAACGGAGGGAAGAAATAAATAATATTTTAAAATAATTATAATTATCGGCTATTAACTAGTAAAAAAAGGAGATAAATTATTAATAAATTAAAGTTTTTAACCGACGAGGTTTCTTTAATAATTAATAAGAACTACTAGTAACCCTATTAAAAATATATTTATAGAACTCCCTTATTAATAAAGTAGTTTTATTAAAATAAATATATAAATAAATTAATTAATTAATTAATTAAAGTAGTAATATTTTATTATAATAATTAAAGTATTATAATACTAGTTAAAACCCTTTAATTCTATATTTATATTAAATATATTATTATTTAAATATAATTTATACGCGAGAAAATTAAATTTAACGAAATTAAATTAAAATATATACCCACCGATAAATAAATAATTAACGGGTTAATTAAGATTTTTAATAAAATAAATTTATTATATTTCATAAAGTTTTTAGGCTAGAAAATTCTTTATAAAATTTATAATATTATTAATTATACTCTTTAACTATAAAAATAATAAAAGTCGTTTTTTATTTTAATAGGAGTTATTATTATAATATAATATTTATTTAATACGATTTTATATTAAATATTAAGACTTTTCGGGTAATTTATAATATTAAACTTTATTTTCTAATTTTATATCGGGGGCTAGTATATTTATTATATTATATATCTTTAATATACTCTTTATAATAATTCGATTTAAAATTTTAATATATTATTTTATTTAATTACTTTTAAAGTTTATATTACTTTTAATTTAAATTAATTTAATCGCGGGCTTCGATCGTAATAATTATTATAATTAATATCGAATATTAAATATCGTAAATATTATATATACCCGATATATCTCTTCTCGGTCTTTATATTATTATTTAGGAATTAAAATAATTCTTTATATATATATAATTATATATTAATAATTATATATATTTTAACTTTATTTAATTTTTTATTAGTAAAGAATAGAGTAATTAAATTAAAAAATACCCCGAATTTAATATTATTGATTTATATAATAATCTATAAAAGCGCCTAAACTCTTTAGCGCTAAATTAATTAACTTTATTTAATAATTAAAATATTAATTAAATTACTCGACCCTATTATAAATAATTTAAATAATATTATTAAAATATAATTATTATTCGAGAGCCCTTTAGTATTTATATAATTATTTATAATTATAATGTTAATATATTTTAAAACTTTAGTAAACTACGATATTATAATTTTATATTTATATAATATAAGTTTATTAAATATATTTAAACTATTAGACGTTTTTATATTAAAAGTATATAATTTAATAATACCGACGTCTTTAAGGACCTTAGTTAATATATATATTTAATAATTTAATAAATCGACGTTATAATCTTTTATCCTAAACCTCCTCTTTTAAAACTTTAATAATTAACGATTATATAACTTCTAATATATTATAAATTCATAATATTTATATTAAAATATTTATAATACTATATATACTCTTTAAATAAATTTATAATATTATTTATATCTTTCCTTTATTAGGGTAACTTTTATAATATTTTATATAATTATTTTATAATATTTTATTCGCCTTTATATATTCTATATCTATATTTCTATAGATTTTTAATATATATTTATTAGACGTTAAATAAATTTTTTAAAAAACTATCTTTTATTAAAAAACGGAATTTTTTATTAAATAATAATAGATTAATTTATTTTACTCTAGTTACTCGGTATTTAAATAAAAGAAAGATTTTATATTATTATATTTAAATTTAGTTTATTATTACGACCCGGTATTTAATTTATTTTTATAACTTAATATTTAATCTTCAATATATTATAGAGTAAAATAAATAACTTATTTTACTCTTTAATATTATTATATTAAATTAATATTATAATTAAATAGAAGTATCGAAATAAAAATTAATTAATTTTATTAACCGCGTATATAGCGCGATATTAATATAATTTTAATAATCTTTATAATTCGTCGCTCTAGTATCTTTATATAAAAATAATATAAATATTATTATTTATTTTATATTTTAATATATATTTCTAACCCCGATAAAACTTATTAAATTATAATTAAATATATATTCCGTTATTAATATAGTATATTATATTTAAAGTTTATATTCTAGGGTTAACTCGCTTTATTAGAGGGCTATATTAATATTAATTAAATTAATAATTATAATACGCGACGCTCTACCTCTAATTATAAATTTAATCTCGGTAATATAGTTATTAATTAATAATTTAAATATTAACTAGTAACGAGATCTAGGTATATATTTTATTAATTATAAATTTTTAATTATTATTTATAATAGTTTAAAAAGTTAAAAAATCTTATATCGCGATATATTAAATTTATTTTATAACGGTATTTATATTCTTAATACGACCGTAGTATTAATAAAAAGAAATTCTTTTTTTTCTTTTTTCTCCTCCTCCTCCCTCCCTCTTTTTTAATAAATTAAAGTAATAAAGAATAAACCCTCTATAATATAATTAATTAAAAAAATAATTATAATTACGGCCCGATATATTAGAAAAAAGGAAATATAAAAAAAACGCGTTTATTATACCTATATATAAAAAAGAGTATAAAATAAATATATATATATAAAGCCGAAACCTTAGGCCTAAATAAGGGCTCCCGTTTAACTATTTATTAAATATTAATAATATTCGAATTATAAAGGGCTTCCTCTATTTTAAAAATTACAAAATAATTATTATATAAAATTTTATAAAACTAAATATTTTCCTTCGTCGTTAACGAATAAATAAAGTATAAATATATAAAATAAAATTTATATAAAAAAAAGAACCTTTATTTATACTCTTAGATATTAATATTTATATAAAAATCGTAATCTTAATAACCGGGTAATTATATTAAAATACCGGCGGGACGTAAAATCTATTATAATAAAGAAATAACTATATATATATAATTAAGAATAAAGACGAAAAAATATAAAATAATAATAAAAAGAGATAGTAGAGCTAGTATACCGGTATAATAAAATATATAATATTTAGTTACGATTATATTTATATATATTATAAAGGCTTAGGCCCGTAACGGAGATAAATAATAATTTTTAAAAGAACGGGTAAATATAAAGGATAAAATAATAAAGTTATTTAAAATTAATATAAAATCGCTAACTTTAAGGATTTATACGAAGAAGAAATTTAAAAAAAGAATTAATAATATATAAAAAAACCTATTAATTAGTAAATTAAAATATTTAAAACCGAAATTAAAAATAAATTAAAATTTTTATTCTTTTAAAAAATTCTTGAATAGTTATATAATAACGTTATCGGGTATTATATATATTCTATAAAACTACTTTATAAGCGAAATAGTTTTATTTAAATAAATATATAAATTAGTTAATTAATTAATATTTTATTATTTTATAAAGTCGAATATACTAGCTAAATATAAATTATTAAAAAAATTATTTAATTTAAAAATTTATTAAAATAATTATATTAAACGAAATTAAATCTCGTTATATTTTTATAATAAAGTAAATCGTTAATGGTCTTATTAAGACTTTTTTTAAAATTAAATTTAATATCTTTTAAATTAATCTAGGCCTATAATAATTACTCTTTATAAAAATTTATTAATACTTTTATAAGAGCTTATTTATACTTTTATAAAAATTATTCTATATTTATATATATTAAAATACGGCTCTACGGGTTTATTTAGAGACTTTATAAATTAAATCTTAATAATTTAATTAATAATAACTATAAAGATTTAATTTAATATTAATTAATAACTACCGCCCTAAATATTATTAAATTTTTAGGGTCTTATTTAAGATTTTTATAAAATATACTTTTTAAACTTTAGTTTAACTACGTCCGCGCGTATAATAATATATTATAACTCGCTTTAAATATATTTAAATTATATATAATAACGATAAAATTATTTTCAAATTTATCGTTTTTATTTAACCCTCCTATAATCTTTATTAATAAATTTATATATCGCTAGAATATTCTTTAAATATTTATTATAATTAAGTATTATTATACCCGTAGTATTCAACGCGGTCTTTATAGTATTTTAAATAATCTTTATATCTTTAATAATCGTCTCCCTATAAAAGCCTATAATATATAATTATTTCTAATAATTTTCTTATAGTATTTATATCGTTTATTAATTACCCGACTCTATTACTATTTAAATTTAACGTATATAGATTAGCCGTTAAATAAATATTTTAAATATTTTAATTTTATTAAAAAACGGAATTTTTCCTCCTTTAACCTCTATCGACGTAATTTAACTTTATAGTTTAATTTTTATTAATTATATTTTTAAGCCTATAATTTAATATTTATTAATTACGATTTTAGTTTTTATAAATTATTATAACGACTTTAAAATAGGGGGAATATAAGGTTATTTTAAAGACTTTTTAATAAAGAATTTCGTTCGAGTAAAAGTATTAAAATATAAGATTATTTAGTAATTATTTACTAAATAAATATTTAGTAATATTTAATATTAAAATCTTATATATATATTCGCTTTTATTCTTTATAGATAATTAATTAAAAAGTATTTCTATTTATTATAATTTAATATTACTTTATATCTTATTATAATTATAAAAGTATTATAAATATTATAAAATTAAAGGTATTTATCTCGACTCGAATTTATAATTTTAAATTAAAATATATTAATATTAATACCTAAAAGAAAATATTTTATAATATACGAAATATATATTTAACTTCTTTTAGTTATATAAAAGGTTTAAATTTTTTATTATTTTAACTTCTCTTTAATAGACTTATTAAAGAATTTATTATCTACGAGTATTAATAAATAAATCGATAATAATAATTAATAAAGCCGAGGAAAATCTAAATATTATAATAAAATTCTAATTTCGGTTAGGATTAAATTATTTTAATTTTATATTTATTTATTAATATCCTTTTAGTATTTATAATAAATTATAGAAATTTAATTAATTAAATAAAAAAGTTAAATTTCTTTAAATTTATAAATAAGAAATATTTTCGTAAATACTTTAATATTTATTATATATAATTTATATACTTTTCTTTTAAATTAAAATAAATTAGAATATCGTTTAGATAAATTATATAAAATATTTTTATTATTTTTATTAACGATTTATTAATATAAGTTAAAAAGGTAGTAAATATAATTATTAATATAAAAAATATTATTATATATTTAAAATAACTATATTATATACGGAATATTATTTTTTATTTATCGCCTATTTTAATTTTAATATAATTATAAATATTCTTTGAATTAAATTAAATAAAGATAATAATATTATTTAAATACTTTAACGTTTTATTAATTAATAATAAAGAAGAATAATTTTTAACGATAATTTTATTTAAGCCCCGATAATCGATATATAATTATAAATTATTATTTTTCTTTAAAACGAAAAGAATAAGAGTCTCTATTAAATTTATAAAATATTTAATTTAATACTTCGTTAAAGCGTTATTTAAATATCTTCTTAATTCTATTAATTTAATATTAAATAAATTAGAAAAAGGCCTATAAAATAGATCTCTTTTAATTTTAATAATATAATTTTTATTTTTATATAAAGGTAACTAGCCTATTTTTTTATTTAAAAAATATTAATAAAATTACTAAATTCTTCTAAAAATACTACCGGTATACTAGTATTATAATTAACGAATATTATATTTATTATTATATTATTTTAATATTTAATTTTTTTTTCTTTTCTTTTATTCCGAGTTAAATAGATTTATTTTTATATATATTAATATAGAAATTACTAGTTTAGTCTTTAAAGATTTAACGAAGTCTTTAAATTTTTCTAAATTAAATAAACTTTTATATTTATAAAAGTATAGAGTAGGCTTTAAATATTATAAACGTTTATAAATTAATTAAACTAGTTTAAACGGGGTAATACTATATTTTAAATTTAAAATAATATAAATATAAATAAGAATTTAATACGCTCCTAAAAATGTTTTTAACTCGTGAGAATTCTAAATTTAAAATACGCTATTAATATAGCCTCTATATATGGCCCTATTTATAGTTATAACGTATTTTATTTATAGTTATAGTTTTATTCTATTTATAACTATAGCCCTATTTTATTTATAGTTATAGCGTATTCTATTTATAGCCCCGGCTCTATTTTATTTATAGTTAAATCCTTATCGTTATTATATTATATAATTATACCGAGTAAAACGTCGTTATATATAAGGTATTATATAACCTAGGCTTTACCCCCGCGTATAGTTCGCGCGAATTAATCGAATCCGGGAATTAAAAGTTATTAGTGTTAAAAGTAGTTCTAGGGGGTCGCTACCGTCGATAAAAATAATTATAAAATATTATATATACGCCTATATATAGGTTATAAATAGGGGTATACGCGTATTTATAGGGGTAAAAATAACTATATATACGCGTATCTATAATAGTAGGAATAATTATATATACGCGTATCTATAGGCCACGTATACGTATATCTTTAATAATAGGAATATATACGCGTATTTATAAACTACGAATACGTATATCTATAGTAGTAGGAATAACTATATATACGTATATCTATAGGCCACGAATACGTATATCTATAAATTATATATACGTATATCTATAATAATAGTAATAGTTATATATACGTATATCTATAAGGGTAATAGTAATAATTATATAATAAATAATCCTAAGCGGCCTTAAGCGGCCTTAAGCGGCTTAAACGGCCTTAAGAATATTAAACCGGTATCGAGAATATTAAATTAATATTAAGAATATTAAATTAGTATTAAATAATTTTAAGAATTCTAAATAACTTTAAGTATTTTAAATACTCGCGAGCGGGTTTAAATACTCCGAGTAAATTAAGATTCTTAAAATCGTTTATACTTTTATAAATATAATAATACTAAATCGCTAGGTATATATATTAAAATTTAATTTAATTCTTTCTCTTTTTAAAACTAGTATATTTAAAATAATAAATAATCCCTTTTTATTAATAATATAAAAAATATTATTATATATTTTAGAACGTCTCTATAAATCGATAAAATAATAATTTATATAATAAATATTATAATAATAAATTACTTATTTATTTATTTATTTCGGATATAAAAGCGACGTATTCTTTATATATTTAAAATTATATTATTTTATAAAGTTTTTATTAATAATATTTATCTTTACTCTAAAATTTATATCGCCTATAATTATATATTCTATAAATTTAATATTCTTTAGATTAAGAAGTATATAATAATTAATATATATATTTTATAAAATAATTACTCTTTATTATCTCTTTAAAACGGAGACTTCTTTAAGAGTTTATTATTTCTCGTAATTTTATAATTATTTATATAATTAATTATCCTAGACTTCTTTTTTAAAATAGTTAAAGAATATATATTTATATTTTTTAAAATTATAATATTTAACCTCGCTAAGAATTTATTTATAAAATTTGATTAATTAATTTATATTTTTAGATTTTAATAAATCTTTCTTTTTATTATCTATATTTATTTTATTTTTATTTTTATAACTATTTATTTTTAATTTTTTATAAGGGCCCGAATAATGATTTTAATTATTACTTTTATATTTCTTTTTATTCTTTATTAAATTATATTAAAATTATATTATAAATATTATAAATTCGCTATATATTATAAAATAAGACGGAAGTCGATTAATTCCTTATATAATATTATTATATAGGCGTATTAATAAATAAATAAATAATTACTTTTTATTATAAAGGAGTAACTAGGTTTCTAATAAATTAAAATATATTTTAAATTCCCGTATTATCTAGTTTAGCCTTTGATTTATATATTAATATTATATATTATATATTTAATTATCGATTTATTAGATTCTTAATATAAGTAAAGAGAAAGTTAAAAAATATTTTTTGATTAAAACTCTCCGTTAGGTAATTATTTTTATAATTATTTTAAATATCTTTAATATAAGCTTTTAATATAAGTATTATATATAATATCTTTTTATTATTTATCGAAAAATTATATAATATAAAATAAAAAGTAGTTTTTATATTATAAATTTAATCGCGGTAGTTTTATATATTCTTTTTATAAAAATCCCGGAGTTTATTAAAATATAGATTCTTTTACCGTATTATTAAATTATATTAATTACGACCGACTATCGAATTATTTTCGGATACTACCGGGAGTTAATCTCTAGGTATAATAATAAATAATATAATTAATAATTACTCGTCTTTAATATTATAAAAATAATTTTAGATTTCGCGCTCTAGTTATTTATTTTCGCGTTTAATAATTATAAATACTATAAATTTTTAAAGGATTCCTCGGCGGTATTTTATATTATTTAATTTAATATTAATAATAAAGTCTCTAAATTTATTTATTAAGTTTATATTAATAATATATTTATTTTATATTTAATTTATCCTTATATCTTTAACGGATTATTATTTAAAAAGATTGAAAAAGATTAAAATTATTAAATTATAATACTTAAAGTATATATAATAATATAAAATTAAATATATAAATTTATTAAAGATCTTTATTATTTAATAGAAGAATTAATCTTTAAGGAATTTTAAGAGTTAGGAGTAACTAGTTACTTATATAATAATATATTTATTAACTATAATATTAATAATTTATTAACTATATTATTAATTAAAAAGGTTAATATAAAGACTATATATTATATACGTAGTCTTTGGCCCGAATCCTAATTATTAAAATCTAGTTTTATATAAAATAATAGTACGTTATTATTAAGTTATAGTACCTAGAGTATTTATAGTAATATAAAAGTAAATAAAAAGTCTTAATAGGAAAATAATCTCTAGGTTTAGATAATAGAATTAATCTCTAAAGAGTTAGAGCGAGGGCTTCGAGCCTCTTATTTCTAAAAAGACTCCGGAGTACCGAAAACTATAATATAATACTATAATATAAATAGTATAACCACGCCGTATACTCTCTTTATAGGATCTATATACTATATTTAGTAACTACTATAAAGCTAGTCTTAATATAATATAATAATTACTTCTTTTTCTAATTATTAAATTATAATACCTAGAGTATTTATAGTAATATAAAAGTAAATATAAAGTCTTAGTGGGAAAATAATCTTTAGGTTTAGATAATAGAATTAATCTCTAAAGAGTTAGAGCGAGGGCTCCGAGTCTTTTATTTCTAAAAAAACTCCGGAGTACCGAAAACTATAATATAATACTATAATATAAATAATATAACCACGCCGTATACTCTCTTTATAGGATTTATATATTATATTTAGTAATTACTATAAAGTTAGTTTTAATATAATATAATAATTACCTCCCCTTCTAGGGGTTTCGCCCTCGAAACTAGTAGATATTAATTTAACGTTTCGATATTTTCAACGAAAGAGTATAATATAGGAGAGTAGAAACTAAATAGGGTATATATATAATATTTATATATCCTACCTAATTCTATTAATCTCTTAGTTTTTTAATAATAATATATTAAGGAAAAACCTCTAAACTTAATAGGAAAAAGGGAGGGAAATAAATTATATTTTAAAACTAATAATATATCGCGTAAAGTTCGTAGTCGGCGTAGTTATATAGTTATAAATTATATTAAATATTCGATAAAAATCTTAAAACCTAAATGGAGAAGTAAAGAAAAGAATATTATAATTACTATCGAAAATTATAAATCTTTATTATTAATAAGATTTTAGTAATATCGGCGGTAGAGTAAATTATTCTATTTTATTATTTAGGAAAAACTTTAATTATAGGAGTAAATATATACGGGTAACGATTTTAATATAAATATAAAATCTTCGCTAATCTTTAAACTTTTCTTTTTTTATAATATCCTATTATCTTTTATATATATAAACTCCTATATATTACTATTAATAACTATATTATATCTAGACTTTTATTAATTTATAATAATCTCGGTCGTATCTTTAAACTCCTTCTTAAGATTATAAATATTATATATATATTCTATAAATAAGACTAAAGTTAATATATTATAATTTAAATAAATCTTTCTTTTCTTCTTTTAAATTCTTTCTTTAATTTTATAATTTTTAAAGTAAATAAATAATTTAAACTATTTTTAAATAAAGTATTTATTTATATTTTTAAAATAATTAATATTATTATAATATTTGTTTTATTTTTAAATTATTAGTTTTATACTTTATCTTATTAGCGACGCGTATATAACTAAATAACTTTAATATTTAATATATTAATTTAATCTCTATAGTATACGATATTAATAATAATATTTAAATATTTAATATATCTCCGATTATCGCTCCCCGTATAATAACCGCCCGCTTTATTTTTATCCCGCCTTTATTTATATTTTTATATCTCCGTTACTTTAAACGGATAGGCCTAGATAATTATATTTTATATAATAAAATATTATATATAAAATATATTTATTACGTAAAGAATAAATATCTATATAATTCTATATATCGCTAGTATTCCGAAATTAAATTATATTAATATATTTAGATTCTTTTTAAATTTTATACTTTTATAAATTCTTTTTTTAATTATTTAGAATATTAAAGCCCTAATAAACGTCTTCGTTAATATATTACTAGGTATACGAAAGATATTATAATTTTCTTTTAAAAGATTAAATTTAAAAGTAATAATATTAAAAGAGAGAAAGATATATTATAATTAATATCTTAATTTATTATAAATATCGAGGGTATAGATAATACCTTTTATACTCTAATAAATTAATATAGTTTAGATATAATTTATATATTAAGAGTTTTTTAAAGAGGGATTACTACCTAGAATATAAATATACTTTAAAATAAAACTATATAATATTAACCTAATAATTTACTTAAATCGACGGACGAAGATAAAATTAACTACGAAACGAAGAACGAGGTTTATATACGACGTATACGAGACGCCTCCGAATATAATTTTTCTCCCGGCCCTAATCCCGCTACCGATTAATTTAATATATTTATTTTCGATAATTTTAATACTATCGATCCTACTTTATTCTTTAACGGTATATAAAAAGTTATAATATTTAATCGTAAAACTCTTTTAATTAAAAATATTATAAAGCCTCGCCTTTAATATAACGATATAAAGAGTATAAGTCGTTATATTTTAAATAAATTAATATCTTTTTACGAGGTTTCTAAAAAAGAAGTTAAAGATAAAATTAATAATCTTAATTTTAGTTTTATTTCTAGTTTTTATTTTCTAGTTTAACTTCCCGCCTATATCTCTATTTATAAATAACCGAGTTTTAATATTAAGAAAATTAACCGCTTTAGATATAAATCTACCCGCGAGCGCTTTATTAACCGTAAAGATATATCTCGCTCGAAGTCTATTAATAAAAAGTAGTTAGTAGTAACTAGTAATTAATAATATTTTCTTTTCTTATTTTTTACTTTCTATACTTTTTCTATTTTCATATTCTCATCGAATATTTCTCGTAGTTCTAGCGCGTTATCTAAAATATTTATATTAATTTATTTAATAAAGGTCTTTAATTATCCTAGTTATTTTATAAAATAAAATACCTCGCTCTTTATTTTTATCGGTAAATTTTAAAAACTCTTATTAAAACCCTAATTACTAACCGCGCGGATAGAGTTAGTAGTATCCTATTAGTAATTTTTACTAAGAAAAATTATTAATAAAATATTATTAATATCTCTAATTTACGGATAGGGCTACTAGTGTCCTATTAATAGATTTAGTAAATCGGGGGTCTAAATAAATTATTTTTAATAAATTTAATAACTCCGGGTTAATTTTAACTAGATTAATAATTTTAGTAATTTATATATATTATTAGAATATTAATAATAACTCAGCCCTATAATAGCGGTGAAATAAATAAAGTTCTATAATTATTACTATTAACGGTAGCGACTCTTAGTGATAACTATTAACGCTAGCGACCTATCGGGCCCGGAATAATAAGTTTTAGTGAAAGTTCTTACGGGAGCGTTACCCAGGCATATCTAGGGAGTATGCGTATATAAATACCATAGTATGTCGCATGCCATGGCGCATGCCTTGGCGTATACCATTATTGCGCATATTATGGGGGGCTTTCGTCTGATGTTTTAGGGGCTGCTGCGGGGGGCGTATATCGCATACTATTTAGGATACCTTTACGTATACTATTCGTATACTATTCAATGGTATGCGCAAGCTGCGCACGCCATTGCGCACGCCATTACGTATACTATAGGGTATACTATGGCCTATACTATAACCCATACTATAACGCATACTAATACGTATACTATAAAGTATATAATGGGCCTATTCGTCTAATATTTAAATTACTAATTATTTATCGAGTTACTGAACCTATTAATAGTAAATATTATTTATTAATAGGACCCTACCCGGACTCTTAATTTATTAATCCTATTAAACCTCGGGTCGGTATTTAATATAGAGTTTTAATATAAACCTATAGACGATTTTCTAATAAAGTTAATAATATTTAAAATATACTAATATTTACTTTTAAAATTTACCGATATTCTTCTTTTTTAATACTTTTTCTATTTCTTATTTATTCGTATTATTTATTAATTCCGGTAGAGGTATATTAAGAATTGAAATATTACTCTATTATTAATAATACGACTCTAAAAGCGATATATAAAAAATATTATAAATATAATAACTAGTTAATAATCCTAGGTAGTATATTTATATTCTAATAATATTTAAAATCTTAAATAATTTAATTACTTTATAAAAGAGCTTTTTATTTAATTATTTTTATATTAAATTTTTAGTTAATAATAAAATAAGATTATTTATATTAGATAATTTCGATTTATACTTTTTATTATAGTTACGTTTTTATACCTCGACCGCGATAGTTTATACTCTTATTAAATACTCTTTTAAAATATTTAATTTTTTAATTCTTTTTTATACCGACGGTATTTCTCCTTTATACGTCTCGCCCTCGAGACGCGGTTTAAGAGATAGATTATAACTATATATAATTATAAATAGTATTTATTTTATTATTATATACTATATATTATAATATATTTATTTTATTATAAATAAAAGTATTATCTAGTTATTTTACTCGCTTAAATAGAAAGTTTTTAAATAATATTCTAGGGTTTAGTTCTAATATTTTATTTAACTATTTATCTATAAATAAAATATAATATTTAGGCGCCTTTTAATTTTTATTAAATAATATACTTTTAATTAAAACGTATTTATAAAAATAGAACCTCTATTAGAAATAATCCTATTAAGAACTCTAAACTTTAGAATAATTTTTTCGAATATTAACTTTATTAACCCCGTAGAGTCGATTATTTTTATAGTTAAAATATATCGTAATATCTTTATATATTTATTTATAACTATAAGGACTATATTATAAATACGTCCGTATCGTTTATTTAGAGGTAAATTAGTAATGAAATTTATTATAATTTCTTTCTACGACTTTATAAGATATAATAGAGAATTAATCTCGTTATAAAAGTAATATTAATATACTTTAACCCGCTAATATATATTATATATATCGATATATTCTTATACGTCGGTCTTAAAAGTACTCTAGAAATATTTTCTAATAAATAACTTCGTTATCTTTTTAATACTAAAGTATCCCGTTAATATATTATTATAATATCGTTATAGTAGTTCTTCGCGGACTAATTCTTCTTTAAATATATAAATCTTATTATTATATCTAAAAATTAATATAAAATCTAAAGTTTATACTTCGGCGGAATACTAGTAATCCGTTTATATAATTTCGGCGATTTTTATTTATAAAAAGGAATTATCCTTTTATAAAACGCGAATTATTTTAACTATTAATAAATTTTTAATATTATAAATCGTTTCGTAAAATACTATTAATTTAATAATAATATATAGAATAAATAATCTATAGTTTATAATTCTAGCGATAAGGTTAAATAGTTTCTCTATTATATTATAATCGATTTAAATAAACGTTTTATTTAAATTTATTAAAATTTATTATCTAGGTATTAACTCCCTAGGCCTAGATAAATATATTATTAAAAAATATACTTTTTTTATAATAAACCTTAAAGACCCTAATAACGTAAATTTTATATATATTAAGTTTTATATAATATCTACGGATATATTACTTAACGCCGGCGAAATATTATTTATATCTAAATCTTCTATATTTACGAATATATCTTATATTATAACGAAAATAAGGCCTTAATTAATACCTTCTAAATTTAATAACTTTTATTATAATATAAATAATATATTATCTAAAAAGTTATCTTAATTTTTATAATTAAAATAACGCGAGGGGTTATCGGCTAAATTACTTTCTTTAAAATAATACGAAATTAAAAAATTAAAAGATAAGAGTCTTATTACCTAGCGCGCCTAGCGATTATTTAATTACTTAATATTTATAAAACTCTTTAAATTATTATAATTAATTAAGATTTCTATTTTATATAAACTACCTTTAAGGTAATATCGTTATTATTTAAATATCGTAATAATTATAAAGAGCTCTTTATTATAAATCTTATATCGAATTTTTAAACCTTATATTTTATAGGACTAGAAAGCGACGGGATATTATTTATTATTATTTTATAATTATATTAAAATGGTAACTACGGTAAAATTAGAAATATTTATCTTAATCCGAATTTTTAATTCTAAATTAAAATATACTAGAATAGGTATATATAAAAATAAATCGCGAAGTAGGTAAAATATTTACTCCGTCTCTTTAGGTTATTTAAATAGACTTAATTTTTAATTATTTTAACTATTTTTTAATAAACCTATTAACGGGCCTATTATCTATAAATAATAATAAATAAATCGACTATAAAAATTAACGAAGCCTAAAAATATTTATATATTATAAAAGAACTTTAGTTTCGACTAGGATTAAATTATATTAATTTTATATTCGTTTATTAATATACCTTCGGTATTTATAATAAACTTTAGAAATTTAATTAACCGAGTAAAGAACTCGTATTTCTTAAAACTCGCGAATACAGAATATTTTTATAGGCGTTCGAGTATTTATTATATATAATTAATATACTCCTCTTTTAAATTTAAATAAATTAGGATATTATTTAAATAAATAATATAAAATATATTTATTAAGCCCGCTAACGATTTATTAATATAAATTTAAAAAATAGTAAATATATTCGTTAAATTAAAAGATATTACTATATATTTAAAAAAATTATACCGCGTATAAAATATTATCTTCTATTTATCGTCTTTCTTAATTCTTATTTAATAATAAATATCTTTTAAATTAAGTTTCGTAAATTATATAATACTATTTAAACGATCTAGCGTCTTATTAATTAAGAATAACGGGTAGTAATTCTTAATAATAATCTTATTAAAACCTCGGTAGTCGATATATAATCGTAATTTATTATTTTTCTTTAGAATAAAAAGAATAGGAGTTTTAATAGAATTTACGGAGTATTTAATTTAATTTTTTATTAAGACGTTATCTAGGTATCTCCTTAACTTTATTAATTCTAAATTTAATAAATTATAAAGAGGCCCGTATAGCGGGTTACTTTTATATTAATTATATAATCGTTATCTTTATATAACGATAATCGACCTACTTCTTTATTTAAAAAAATATTATTAAAATTTATAAATTCGTTAAAAAGCGTAGGCGGTATAATAACGGAATTATTAAAAAATATTATATTAATAGTAATATTATCTTTCCTAGCCTCGTTTTTATTAATAGGATTTTAATTAAAGGGACTAGCCTTAATATAAATTAATATATATATAATTAACTACGTTTTTAATAATTTTATAAAATTCTTAAATAATTCTAATATATATATATTTAGCGCGATACCGAATCGCTAGGTATATATATTATAATTAGTTTAAATCTTTTTCTTTTTTATAACTGGTATATTTATAATAATAAGCGAGCCTTTCTTATTAATAGAATAAAAAGTATTATTATACTTTTTAATTTATCCCTATAAATCGGTTAACCGGTAGACGATATTATAAATATTATAATAATAAATAAATTACCCGTTTATTTATTTAAAAGTTAGTAACGGCTCGCTCTTAAAACGCTCTAGGTTATATTACTATATAAATATTTTATTAATAATATTTATCTCTACTCCTAGATCTTTATTTATTTTAATATAAATAATTTTTATATCGATATTAATTAGGTTTATAATAACTTCGTTATTAATATTTATACTCGGTCGGGTTTTTATTTCTTTTTATTCCTTTAAAATAAAGATTTCCTTAAGAGTTTATTATTTTTTAACTCGGTAGTATAATCGTTAATATAATTAATAAACTTTATTTTCTTCTCCGGATATTTATTAAAATAATGGCCGAATTTATAATAATTAAAGTATTTAATATCTTTAAAATTCTTATCGCTCGCGTAAATTATATATATTTTATTTATATTTTTATAATTATTACTATTAGAATCTTATTCTCTTATATTAGATTTATTTTTATTATCTCCGCTCTTTAACTCTTTTTTATATCTTTTCCGAGGTTTTAATTAATTATTTTAATTATTATTTTATATCTTAAAGTCCCGATTAAGATTACGTTTATAATATACTATAAATAATATAAATTCGGTTCGTTTAGTAGGAATACTTTAGGCTCGGTTAATTTCTTTTAAAATATCGGGTCTTAAGCGGGTTATTAGATAAATTATTTATTACTCTTTATTATAAGGAGGTAGTTCGGTTTCGAGGGTATTAAAATAAATATCGAAATTTTATATTAATTAATTATTCCTTTAGCGCGTATATTAATATTTAAAATTTATATTTATAACTCGGTTTAAAGAGTCCTCGATTACGTTAAATAAATAGTCCGTAAAGAATTTTTATATTAATATATTTATTAAGTAGAGTTCTTTATATTTATTTTATAATTCTTTAATTTACCCCTTTAAATAGAGTATTATATATAAAATCTTCTTTTTATTTATTCGAAAGTTTATAGATATTAAACGGAATATAGTCTCTACGTTATAAATTTATTTTTAATATTTTTACGGATTCTTTATATAAAAATTCTATAGTTTCGATAACTATTAATTACTTTAATTTATATTAAAACCGATTTAATTATAACCTACCGTCAGGCTATTTTTATCTTTTATATTTAATTTTTAAAAATTATTTTCGATTTCCTTCTCTCCTTTACCTACGATAGTATATTATAGATTTTTAATATTTTTCTAAATTATAATAATAAAGGCCTCTTTTTCGAGGGTTTTCTATTTATATTTTAATTTTATAAATCGTTAGTTTATTATTAAATTTATATTCTCTAGTAAATTTTCTATATTTTCGTTTAAAGTATTAGTCCCGTATATCTCGCCTTCGGGATAATTATTTTTAGAGAGATTTTTTATATTTTTAACGAATTACTATTTAAGAAAATTAAAAAAGATTAAAATTATGAAATTATAATATTTAAGATATTTATAATAATATAAAAATAAATATAAAATCTTAATAAAAAAATAATCTTTAGGTTTAAATAATAGAATTAATCTCTAAATAATTAGAGCGAGGGCTCCGAGTCTCTTATTTTTAAAAAAACTCTAAAGTACCGGAAACTATAATATAATACTATAATATAAATAACGTAATTACGCTATATACTCTCTTTATAAAATCTATATATTATATTTAATAACTACTATAAAGTTAGTTTTAATATAGTATAATAATTATATATACCTACGCCCCGTTAAAAATATTAATATATTATATATACCTACGCCCCGCTATCTCTATAATATTATTATTTATCGATACGGAGTTCTAGCCTTAATATCGCGGGGTTCTAACTTTTAATAATTTTATATCGAGTTAATATTCCCCCGTATTATTAGAATCTTTAGAGATTAATTCTATTATTAAATTTAAAATTTAAAAAGTATTTAATAATAAACCCCGTAATTACTTTACGTCTTTTATATTATTATTAAGCCGCTAGCTCTACGCTAGCGGCCTTAGGTATTATATTTTAATATAGTATAATAATTCCCCTCTTTACTCTAAGGAAGAGAATAGAGATTAGTTTTATCTCTTCTCTTTTTAATTCCGCGGCGGAATTATAAAGTAATAATAAAATATATATTACTCTATAATATATTTTATAATATATTCTATAGTTAATATATAGTTACTATTATTATTCGAGTTAGTTTATTAACTTAGTTAGTAGTTTAGTATAAAGTATATAGTTTTTATAATAAGAATAAATTATCTTTTATATTTATATAAATTTTATACTATATTAATAATATATTTTTATAGTATACTTTCTTACTCCTTTATAATATATTAAATAATATATTTTATAGTATACTTTATAGTATACTTTATTATTTTCTTATAATATACTCTATTATTACTCTATAATATATTTTATAAATAATATATTTTATTTATAATTATTCCGTAGTATACTCTATTATTACTTTATTATATATTTTATAATTATTTTATAATATACTTTATCGCGGCTTTATAATATATTTTATTATTATTTTATAATATACTCTATAATTACTTTATAGTATATTATATTACTACTCTATAATATACTTTATAATATAACTCTTTATTACTCTATAGTTTATTCTATAATATTCGTTATATATAACTCTATTATCGATCCTATTATAACTTCATTATACTCTAGTCTATAGTCCTATTATAGATCTATTATATACTAGTCTATAGCTCTATACTTGGTTCGTTTATAGCCCTATTATAGGTCTATATACTCTTCTACTTTGGTTGCCCCACCCAAATAAGGTGTGCGAGCCATTCGTTTAGCGTCGCAAGTCATTGGTGTCCAAATCTTCTGTAGAATTAGGGCGCTTACCGTTTGGAAAGAGTAGACCGCCGCGACTGCCTGCATACGTTGGTATACAGGCCTCGAATCCTTTGGGGTTGGCTATTGAAAGCCAACGTGACGAATGAGCTTGAGATCGCCGTTGCAGCAGCCATTGAAAGGAAGAAGATAAGCCTCGATGCAAGCGCCGGTTGATTGGGCAACAGGCAACTAGGGCCCAGCCAGAAGAAGCAGCCCCGGAATGATCTAGTCTAGGGTACCCTATAGGAGGGGTTCCCTTTTTCTACGCTATACGCTCGCTACCGCCCCTGAAAACCTGATGCAAGCGCCGGAATTTGTCAGGCCGCCTTGCTTGGCATATATCTAAGAACCTTGAGACGGAGAGCGATGGAACATCAACATCAGATCATCCATCAAACCTTCACTACCCATCCTCATCCTTGAGTAGGAAGACTTCATCATGGACGGCCGATGCCAATGTGGAAGCATAAAGTTCAAAACACCCATACCTGCACCACTCGAAGTCTATATTTGCCACTGCTCCGAATGCCGCCATCAATCATCTTCCGCCTTTGGCATCTCGGCGGTGTTCCCAGCATTTGAGATCAAGATACCTCATCCAGGTGCGATCAATACATTTTCTCGCCAAACAGCCTCAGGCAACACGTTGGACTGTCTCTTCTGCAGCAAATGCGGCAGTCGGCTGATCCACAAGTGTGAGGGTGGGAAAGAACTAAGCGTCAAAGGGGGCTGCTTGGAAGGCTTGTCGTTGAAGGGTGCAATACACATCTGGTGTAAGCAGGCTATCATAGACATCCCTCCTGGAGTAAGAGCGTTGGATGAGGAGCCTTAAAATGGCGAAAGTCATGTTTTCCTCATTACCTGGTACTTAAGTAGCCTTTTTCTTGCCGCTGGTAGCGATACCTCATCACAAGTCATGATTGCCAGACTCATTTCCGAAAACGCCCGTAAGCCAGGTAGCGAAGTCCTGCACATTGCCACTTTTTGTGGACAAGCAGGCCTCAATATCCTGCTGGAATGAGTGAGTAACGCAGGGTTCAACAACACACACCAAGTTACCGAGGCTCAAATAATAAAATTTTCGCAGGTGTTTATATTTTGCAGGTAGCTCCAGGTTATTATCGAGAAGGACCTCATCCCATCCCTTGGAAAGGAATTGTTCACTTGGAACGCTTCACTGTTGTGAATTCATTGGCTCCAACTAATCGCCTTACAATCGACTGTTTTACATCTTTTGCACAAAAGTCTTAGCGCCGGGCCAGGTCCAAGGGAAGCTCGAAGTGCTTTGGAGTTCCCCGCAAAGTCCCGTGAGTAACTTCCGTTTCCCCATCAATGACTTCGACTAACATTATCCCCAAAGCCAAGCGTGTGACGTATTGAGCTACAAGACTCAAGACTGTTCGTTTGCCCCTTTGCTCTCTATCATCCTCGACACCTCTCACAGTGACGAAACCAGACAAACGCACTCTCAGAATGTCGAATCTAGACGCAATCATCCAAGGTGTTTCTATCCTAGGACCCCTCAATGATCAGACACGCAAGATCCTGAACAAGGAGGCTACAGCCTTCCTGGCCCTCCTTCACCGTTCCTTCAACACAAGGCGCAAAGAGCTGTTGCAGCGCCGCGATATTCGTCAGGCGGAGCTCGACAAAGGCGTTCTGCCAGATTTCTTGCCAGAGACGAGGGCCATTCGCGAGGATGTTGCTTGGAAAGGCGCGGGCCCCGCGCCAGGCTTGGTAGACAGGAGGACGGAGATCACAGGCCCTACAGACCGGAAGATGGTTGTCAATGCGTTGAACTCCAATGTCTGGACATACATGGCGGATTTCGAAGGTATGCGATCTACCTGTGCTTTAGAAGCGTGACTGATGATAGTCTCTAGATTCTAGTGCTCCAACGTGGGACAACATGGTCAATGGCCAAGTCAATCTGTACGATGCTATTCGAAAGCAGGTGGACTTCAAGCAAGGAGAGAAAGAATACAAGCTCCGGACTGACAGGAAATTGCCAACTTTGATTGCTCGCTCCAGAGGTTGGCACATGGTGGAGAAGCATTTCACTGTTGATGGTGAAGCCATATCCGCAAGTCTGTTCGATTTTGGCCTCTATTTCTTCCACAACGCACACGAGCTCGTCCGAACGGGGACTGGACCATATTTCTACCTGCCAAAGATGGAGTCACATCTCGAGGCTCGCTTGTGGAACGATGTTTTCAATCTGGCACAGGACTACATAGCGATGCCACGTGGAACGATCCGAGGCACTGTCCTGATCGAGACCATTCTAGCAGCCTTTGAGATGGAAGAGGTATGTGTGATAGTCGACATTCACGGTCATGTGCTGACAGCTTGTAGATCATATATGAATTCCGTGACCATAGCTCCGGTTTGAATTGTGGGCGATGGGATTACATCTTCAGCGTCATCAAGAAATTCCGCCAGAACTCGAATTTCGTTCTGCCGGACCGCTCAGCAGTGACAATGACTGTTCCTTTCATGGATGCCTATGTGCAACTTCTTGTCCAGACTTGCCACAAGCGTGGCGTTCATGCTATGGTAAGTATAGCCATAGAGATAGTACAACAAAGACGCTAATATCTCGCAGGGCGGTATGGCAGCCCAGATACCTATCAAGGACGACAAAGAGGCGAACGACAAGGCCATGGCTGGTGTGTATGCAGATAAGCTCCGTGAAGTACGCGCAGGCCATGATGGCACGTGGGTTGCTCACCCAGCGCTCGCATCGATCGCAAACGATGTATTCAACAAGCACATGCCCACTCCGAATCAGCTTTTCGTGCGAAGAGAGGAGGTCCACGTGACTGCGAACGACTTGCTCAATATGAACATGCCAGGAACAGTTAGTGAAGAAGGCATCCGGAAGAACCTAAACATTGGCTTGGGGTACATGGAGGGCTGGCTCAAGGGAATTGGCTGTGTCCCTATCAACTATTTGATGGTAAGATATTCCGTAGGACCGGACATTCGCAAGTGCTAATCCGTGCGGTAAATTAGGAAGATGCTGCAACCGCTGAAGTCAGTCGTTCCCAGCTGTGGCAATGGTGCAAACACGGCACCATCACAGCCGAGGGAAAGAAAGTCGACAAGGCGTATGCGCAAAAGCTGCTCAAAGAGCAGGCAGATGAGCTATCGTCAAAAGCGCCCAAAGGCAACAAGTACCACCTTGCTGCGCAGTATTTCGCTGGACAAGTCACTGGAGAGGACTATGCAGGTAAGTATCACGAGTACCTCGAATTCAGTTGCCGTTTCTGACCTTTTTGACAGACTTCTTGACGACGTTGCTCTACAACGAGATCACGTCCGTAGGCCCAGCTGCGAAGTTGTGAACAAAGCCGAAAATCGCAAGCCTTTGGCGCGGGATTCTTTTGATCAACGTCTAGATTGCCTATCGGGTGTCAGGTCTTGGTTTCGAGATGGGTTGGAGAGTGTTTCACTGTAAACCTATCGAGCTTGTATGAGAAGCACCCATGCAAAATAGCAGCCAGCCTGTGGCCTGAAGTCAATAGCTGACTAGCAGCCTGTGGATTTTCCAGATTCTCAAATACAGAAGGGAGACCAAGCGGTTTATGAGTAGAAAGTCCCATCTGAGATACAGCTGCAGAAGGGCAGTCATCCGTGTAGGGTCCAGTAAATAGCTTAAGCAAGAGTCTGATATAAGACCCATCATTGGGTCATGTCAGAATCTCATCACGCTCTCGAATCAATGGGCTTAACAATAAGTTGTGCCATGTATATGTATCGATTTGATTGTTGTAGTACACATCGCTGCGAAAATGGGCGTAAACGCCAACCATGTCATCACTCGGCACTGACGGAGTGTCTCTTGATCTCATCTCTACGCTTCTGTATCTCTTCTGCTATCCTTCTCTGCTCCTCGGCAGTATTGGCTCTCATGCGAGCTTCGTCTTCTGCGGCGGCTGCCCATATAGGCTTATCTGATTTGGAGTATTCTTTGAGCTTAGTGACGAAATTGTCGAAGTCTTGCTGCTTCTGCACCCTGTTCTCGAGCGATCGCTTCTGTAGCTCTGGGTTGTACTTCTGCGTCAAGTCAGAGCGGAAGGAAAGAGGCTTGGGTGGTGACGACATGCCTTGAATAGCTCCTCCTCTGTGGGCGAGACCCAGTAGACCAGGGCAGGACCCCCGATGCACAATATGCTTCCTCTGCAAATGGTCAGACACTGTACACCATTGAGGCGTTTAGGCTGTGCTCTTACGAGGCCAACATCTTAAACCACAATCCGGCCTTCGACATAGTGGATTCAATCAATCGTGGAATTCTCGCAGAGGCTCAAGAAAGTTAATGCGCTTGTCCGAGAGCAGTAAGATCATTCATTCCTTTCAGACTGTTATGGTGGGGAGATGCGACTTAAATTCAGAACGAGAGCTTTCCGAGGCTGCTCATATCGACTTCATCGCGATCTAAGATCGGCGACAGGATACGCCACGCTTCAGCCACACGGGGAAACCAAAACGGCTACCCGCTTTTGTCTGGCGAGCCTGGATTCGTGCCTTTGATTGGCCACCGTATCCAAGGCAGCTCGAACTCCTCATGCCCATGCCCTGTACTTCGCGTCGCACATGACTGAGCGCATCAGACCCAAGTCTGCGCTTCTCGCCTTTCTCCTTGTTTGCCAAAAGCTCAGAGGCTTATGTCGCAACAGTTTATCGTGACTTCGAAACGTGAAAGCATCACTGTCATACATACACGCTCATTAAACGATTGCCCGTCCTCTTACCCATGCATATTGTGGACCTTGCTCCGACTTCTACTATCCGCACTCCACTGCAATAAGTGTCGAAGAGTCCTGAAATTGCTTGCCCAGCTCCGTCTTCGTCAAAGCATACAGCCATCTCGTCGCCTTCAATCTTGTGCCTGAGCTGCAATTAACAATACCACCAAATGCTATAGAGCCGAACATTTGCTATGGACCGATCTTCATAAACTGTCGATGTGCAATGGATCATTCTGTGAATTGATGAACCGTCTGCGTTGAGGACAAGGAATCATGGCTTATGCTCAACAACCCCGCTATGGCGCCCCCCAAGGACCGCAACACGAGCACCAACAACCCTTTTATGCGTCTTCCCACCAGGCTTACGCTGCTGAGTATGACTACGAGGGTGGAGATCAAAGCGCCGGATTCAGTGGCCCACCTGGACGTGGACCACCATCGCAATATCCCGATGGTTATGGCCAACAAGGAGGAGCTCATGGAAGTGATCGGGGTGGATGGCAAGGTCAGGGGAGTTCGCAACATACAAACGGAGGGCAGTATGGAGGGAGGGGTCAGAAGAGCGGTGGAATGTCCTCAGGACCAATTTCACAGCGAGGCGCGCGAGGAGCAGACAGGAACGCGTACGGTGATCCCCGCAGTCGAGGACCGTCACAGCCAAGGTCAAGACCTCCACCGAGAGGTCAAAATCAGCAGCAAGATGCTAGCCATCAGGCAAGCCGATATCGTGAACCACAAGCTTACGAGCAGCAATATGCACCGGAGCAGGACGTGTATAGTGGCGTACCAGTGCACGCTAATGATGGCTACGAGTACGAGGATCCATCTTACGGGCCTCAGGATGATTGGCATTCGAACCAGAGGTATGGACAATCGGAGAATCGAGCCAATGGCTATCAGTATCCACAACACGGCTTTGATCATCATTCACAGGAATACCATGATGGCTACGACACAAGAGCCCCTCCTGGTGGTCATGCGAATGCCCAAACTCCTCCAATCTCTAAATATGACGATGCCTCTCCGCCTAGATCAACCAAGGGCCAGTCGCAAGGCAGTTCTACAAGATCCGAAAGCTCCCAGAGTTCAAAACCGAAGAAAATTATCGAAACGCGTATCTCCCCTGAATCACTTGCTTGGGACAACCCATTCCCGACATTTCCAATGAGACCCAAAAAGGCGACGCATTCAAAATCGCAGAGCCTCAATGGATCCGTCGCGGAGCAAAGCAATAATAGGCCACAAACCGCTACCAGCAAGGAAAGCAGCTACACGTTCGCAGATGTTGAAGAACCAATACAGGCTATTGGACATCCAAGCTATCAGCATCCTCGATCTTTCCATCAGCATCCACCATCTAATGGGTTAGCCGAGCAAAGGCAAGATGTGGCTTCGAGAAGCCGCGAGAACGGCCGTAGTGGCGGGCGTGTAGAACAACTCAAGCCGCCGACGGTGAACGGCCGGCACTCGGAGGACAACCGAGCAAGGCCATTCGTCCCACTTGGTACAACGGTCTCTTCAAACTATGGGCGAAGTCGAACTATGCCTACAGCTATTTCAGAATCAGTAGGGGATCCTACTGCTCAGCCACGGCAAGCAGATCAGTCGTCTTGGCAGGAGCCTGGTCCAGTCGCTGGCTACTATGGCCCGGATGACAGGGAATTTCTGCCCCTTAGTCCTGCGGAACCTTCCCAGCAAAAGCCGCATGGTCAGTCGAGAGCACACTCTGACGAGCGCAGACCCTATGGCTACGCAGCGGTTCAGGCTCAAAATTCGAACTCTCGTCAGCCACCTGCTCCACATGACAGCCTTGGCGAGCTTTTCGACGACTACTACGGTGGGACTCAGCAAGATCAACAATCTCATCTTCCAAAGCAGGGAAAGCCACACCGATCTCCGGTCGATGAAGACATGCCGAATTTTGATGCTACAGTCGATCCGGGCTCTGCACATAGGCGAGGAATGACGATCGACGAACATCTTCAGCCACAACAAGCGTATCCTCCAATGCCAGCGCCACCTCAAGGCGACCGACGCAGGGACCATAGGAATGGTCCAAATCCCAATGGCGAATATCCTCCAAGGAGCAGATCGCAGCCGAATCTGAAAGACCGGCGATCGCCGAGAGCTCAACAAGACGATGGCTTCGACTTTGGCGTGCAAGTAGTTTCGGATAGACCACCTGCCACTGCTTGGAGCGCGAATAGAGCTGGTCCTAATTCACCTACAGGATATCCAAATGGAAACCCGCAACGAAGAGATTGGCCTCCACCGGATAGACAATATCAGGGGCCAACATCACCAGCAGGCTATGCAGCTAATGATCGAAACAAGGCAAACTATCCACCTCCAAGAGCCGGGCCATCACCAGGAGCATATCAGGGCAATGGGCCCCCTGATCGGTACTGCTCGCCTCACTTACAAGGTAGACGCCCACCACCTGGCCAGATGAGACCACCGGGTGGTGGACCATCCCCAGTTGACCGCAATATGGCAAATGGTGCGCCGCCAATGGGGTTCTGTGGTGGTGCGCCTACTGATCGATATCGCTCGCCGCCAATTCCGCAAGGCCGCTCTCCCCAAGGCCAGACGGAACCGCCTGGAGGCAGGCCGTCTCCCAACTATCCCACAGGACCCACTGCGCCACCAAACAAAGCACTATCTAATCCGGACGCACTTCCATCTCACCCGGCTCCATTCCGTCCAGGCTTAAACGGAAGCGGTCCATCAAGCCAGGCGCCTAAACCCGCTCCAGTCAGGAATTACAACGCTACTTCTTCGCCAATGCAGATGTCCAATCCAGCTCAGAATTCAGAATCATCAACATTCGCTGATAAGAAAAGAGAGTCGGCCCCAATAACCCACCAAGAGCTAGATAGATTCAAACAAGACGCAGCTAGACAACCTGACAGCCGGTCGGCTCAGCTGACTTTGGCTAAGAAATTGGCTGAAGCAGCCTCTGTCCTAGTCGACGAGCGGACCGATTCAAGAACTCGTAGCAAAATTCGCGAGAAATATCTTCTAGATGCTCACAGGATAGTGAAACGGCTCTCGAGCAATGGCTACCCTGAAGCAACCTTTTACCTGGCGGACGCTTACAGCCGCGGATCATTGGGTCTTGAATCCGACACACGAGAAGCCTTCAAGCTTTACCAAACATCAGCAAAACAGAATAATGCTCAAGCTGCTTACAGAGTAGCGGTGTGCTGCGAAATAGGACAAGAAGAGGGCGGAGGCACCAGTCGAGATCCTGTGAAAGCTATGCAATGGTACAAACGGGCCGCGACGCTGGGAGATACGCCTGCTATGTATAAGATGGGTATCATTTCGTTGAAGGGACTGCTGGGCCAACCGAAAAACCCAAGAGAAGCACTCGTCTGGCTGAAGCGGGCTGCTGAGCGAGCGGATAGGGAGAACCCTCACGCTCTTCATGAAATGGTGAGTAGTGCAGTCGGTCATCTCTGTACTGGAGAAGAATGGCACTAATATTATCATAGGCCTTGCTCCACGAGAAACCAAGCAGCAACGACGGCGTGGCCCAAGACGAAGCATACTCATTGCAGTTGTTCACTCAAGCCGCGAACCTGGGCTACAAGTTCTCCCAATTCCGCATGGGCTGCGCGTACGAGTATGGTCAGATGGGATGTCCCGTGGATCCACGACAGAGCATTGCATGGTATAGCAAAGCCGCCGTGCAAGAGGAGCACCAGAGTGAGCTCGCGTTGAGCGGCTGGTATTTGACAGGATCAGAGGGCGTGCTCCAGCAAAGTGATACGGAAGCCTATCTATGGGCCCGCAAAGCGGCTCAAGCTGGTTTGGCCAAGGCTGAATATGCGATGGGGTATTTCACGGAAGTGGGCATCGGCGCTCCGTCAAATATTGAAGATGCTAAGAGATGGTATTGGCGGTCTGCTTGTGAGTTGATCCGCTACTCCTCCCTACTTTGCCCCCCTGACCTTCGTTCTTGTAGCACAAAACTTCCCAAAAGCACGAGATAGACTCGAGGAACTACGTAAAGGCGGAGCGACGAAGCAGAAGACTCGAGTATCGCGGTCCAACATGAAGAAGCAGTCCGATGGCGAGTGCATGGTAATGTAATTGTGTCTCTGGCTGTCCACTCTTTTGACTCGGAAATATGGAGCAGCATAACGGCCTACTTGTCTTAGGCAGCACCCTGAGTTGGCTTTGAGTAGGGACGGTCGTTTGGGGTTCTTACTTGGTATATCCACCCTTGGCTAAGAATGGTGTGAGCATATGTGGCTCTTGTATGATACATGTGGATATAGCTAGATAGTCCTTTCATTGCGTGGCAACCCAGTATCAAATACACACATCAATTGAAGGGGTTTTCTCCGTACCTAGAACTTGCCCTGTACACGGTACCCTTTCCTCATGGCTCATAATACGAGAAACATTCTAAAGAGTTACTAAAGCTAAGGGTTTACTTTTGGAGCCCCCTTCTCGTGGTCTGAGGTTCCGGGAATTGGCTCGGGAATAATTCCGCGGTGTTGACAAGCCATAAACGCTATTGGTAATGCTTGCAAATGCTGATCCAACCTATATGAGCTTTGTGGCCTTGTTTACTTCAAAAGGACGCAGATACCTCCAAATTCAAACTGACCTCTGCATGCCTCTGCGCTCTCTCTGTGTCAACATCCTCTCCGTTGTCATCCTGCTACACGCTGTTCTATTGGCATACCAAGCATTGACTAGGTGTTCCAACTTCTCCTCTACTATCAAAAAGGACTGAGAGGGCAACTTTCGTGCCGATTCTATGTTCAAGACTGTCAAGGAGTCATTTCCTACAAAAGCCACCATGTCTAAAACTCCGGTTTACTTGTATGCCAATGCTCAAGATCTGCACTAGTCTCAGATCGACGAGGATGACTGACCCCAACCCGTAGCCTTTCTCATGGTGGTGTAAGTCGCTATCAGCCCGCCGAGGAATCAAATTCCCAGCCATGCTTGCGATAAGTTGTTGCTGATATGTCTATCGTAGCCCAACATCATGTATGATACGGACCACCCAGTCTACAGCAAGCTTCAACAGATTGGGAAAGGTTCGTGTGAATTCCGCCATGCGAGACTTCATAGTAAGTATTGATCAAATGTGCTGCGTGTAGAAATAACCACCAAAGTCAAGCCAAAGGCCGTTATCGTATTCTCTGCCCATTGGCAGGCATCCGGTGACAATGAAATCGAAGTCAACACCGAAGAGATGACAGATCTGATATATGAGTACGTGCGCTCTCGTACGGCGCTTCAATAGAATTATAACCATGAGAACTGACCGTGTATGAGCCACAGCTTCTATGGATTTCCCGGCCACTACTATAAAGGTATGTAAGAAATTTTGAGAGGCAGAGGATCTTTCCTGCTGAGATGTCGAAAAGAAGAGTACCCAAACGTCGGGAGCAAAGAAGTAGCCAACCGAGTGATGAATGCTCTCAAATCAAACGGTATCAACGTCAAATCGGTCTCGAGAGGATTAGATCACGGAGTCTGGGCGTCATTCAAAGTCGCATTCGCCCCAGATGAGAATCCATTGAACGTTCCCCTCGTTCAAGCCTCGCTCTTTTCTTCGGAAGATCCAAACCAGCATTACAGCCTAGGCCGAGCAGTGGCCAGTCTCCGCGAAGAAAATATCGCGATCATAGTATCAGGCATGGCTGTGCATAACCTTCGCGACTTGCGATTCACATTGGGCAATCCGAAACCAATGCCATATACGAGCAGCTTCGACGAGGCACTAAAGGACGCAGCAAATAGCGCGCCTGCTGAGCGTGAGCAGAAGATGGCAGATCTACTGGAGAGGCCGGATGCAAGGCAGGCGCATCCGACCTTTGAACATCTTTTGCCAATATTTGTAGGGGCTGGAGCTGCCGGGGATGATGTTGGGAAAAGGATGTGGACGCTGAAGGAGGGTTCGATGAGCTGGGCGCAGTATAGATTTGGAGAGGTAGCAGCCAATTGAACGTATGTAGAAAGCAAAGAAAGCAATTGGAGTTTGCTTGTCCTGCCCAGAAATCTTCGTATGTACAATGTCACCATCTGTAATTCCTTGCTGTCATATGCCTGATTTGACCAAGCCTGTCACCTTCTCTTCAATCTCCTTATCCGTCAAACCTGAGACCGAGTGTTAATCCAGACTTTGAATGGCCAAAACGGCTTACTGACCACTCAGCGACTCCTGCTTCTCCTTCCCAAGCTCTTTGCAATTGTTGTCAGTCGTAGCTCCCTTGCCGTAGACTCTTCAATCAGCGTACCATATCTCGTGAATATTCTTGGCTGAATATCCAATGCTTCCCTTATCATGATTGGTGTATGTGGATTGTTCTTTTTCATGGTAGGATATGCTCGTGTGAGGAATGACCTGGAATACCGTCAATACAAATCGTGTAGCGCAAGAGTGCGATGAGCAGACCTAGTGGCCGCACTGTGTTCCGAAGTCTGGCATAACAGAAAGCGGACCTCCCTCAAGGATTTGGTGAAGGCGTATTTGCCCGACATAGTCACTTGAAAACTCTCAATAGTGAAAGCAAGCTGCAAGAAGCTCTGGCGCCGCCAAGGTCGGAGATATCGGGCAAGACGGGATCTTCAACGGCGATCCTAACATCGCCGAAGCAGACGCTCGTGCTTCCATCATATTTCACACTTAATCCTGTCAGTATGTCTCAGAGAGCTGGTCTTCGTCTGTTTCAAGGCTCAAAGTTCGCCCGAGCGAACTTTTCGAAGCCAATCGGTCGCCGGTATCAGACAGCTGATGCGACAGCTGCTCCGAGTCAATCGACCTTTGCGCGACTATGGAACAGTCCTGTGGGAGTGAAGACTGTGCATTTCTGGTACGTAGAGCTATCTCTACATGTTCGGCACTGCGATTGCTGACATGCTCCAGGGCGCCAGTCATGAAGGTGCGCCGACCGTAGAACATCTCACCAGAATATAGCCATTGACTTTACCCAGTGGTCCATTGTCCTTGCCGGCGTCAGCGACTTCGCCCGACCGGCCGAAAGCCTCTCTCTCACCCAGAACCTTGCTCTCACAACTACTGGTGCTATCTGGACGCGGTGGTGCTTCATCATCAAGCCAAGAAACGTTCTGTACTACTCCCCCTTCGAATATTTAGGCAAATTCTTCAGGCTGCGACTAACAGATGCTATGGGTTGGCCGCCGTCAATTTCTTCCTCTGCTGTGTCGGCGTAACGCAGGTCACTCGAATCCTCTTGTGGCAACGAAGTCAGGAAGCTGCCTCCGCCGGAAAAGTGGCAGAGAAGGATGCGAGGGAGGTTGCAGATACGGCGAAGGGCATTGCGAAGAATCCCGTGGGCGCAGCAAAGAATGCTGTCAAACCATGAGGGTCAAATTATGGAGCTGAAGTACATACGTATTTAGTCAACCAGCTTGAGCCGCAAGACTCTTTATTCTCTGAGCGCAATGGAGCATAATCCAGCAATACATTGTAGTTCCTAGGATGATTTAGCTGTCTGTAATGGACTTTGAACCAGTAATGTGTTTGATACTTGAACTGTCCCTACCATCTTTTGGCTATATCCAGTATCTTCCGACCGGTCGATTGTTATATCATTGTATGATGGATTACCGAGTGAATCAATTACTAGCCCCCCCTTAGAACGCTTTTAAACCGTATGAATGGCAGAACGGGGAAGTGGAGTGACAACAATAACAAATCGCAGAGTAAATACCATTCTCAAGAACAACAATAGTAGGCAAATACCACGTAGAATAGCAAGAATAGAAGGTGGCTAGGCCCTGTTTCAAGTATAATAGAGAAAATCGCGAGTGTTATTGACACATTTGGTTGCTATTGACAGTGAATTAGCGTGTAATAAGCGGGATCTTACCCACGATCTCGCGCTCAAGTTCTGCCTCTCCTTATTATCAACATTCATCTGTCTCACAAACGAAATTCCACACAGCAACCATGCCTCCCCCGGTCACGTTCTTCAGTGGAGGCTATCGCAAGGAACAGGCTGCAAAACAGGCAATCCGAGATGCCGCAACTGCTGTTGCGGCAGTAAGAGATGGGACTCAAGCAACCTCAACCTCAACCTCAACCACCACTCTGCCCACACCATCCGTCCTAACGCAGGCACCAACCACACCAGCAACTGTACCACAAGCATCTCAACGTCCGGCCGCAATCGACCCACCAATGCTCGGAAAACACAAGGTGGAGGTGCCAGCAAGGGCTACCTCCCCTTTTACCGCCACCACCGCCGCTCCACCTCCCTCAATCGAGCCATCACCTGGGCTCCAAGCCCCGTTGGACCTCATCCAATCGCTCTTGGTTCCTGTCCCCGTCGCCACGCCCACCCCCACGCCCGCCCCGCCAGCTCCTAAACCCACCATTCTACCCGCGGCCCCACTCATCGCCGCCTCATTCTCTGCCCCTTCTGGAATAACCTCCCAGGACAACGAGGCAATATCAAGACTTCTTGAGTTCGGAACGAGGTTCCCCACGCTCTGGGAAACCACTGTGGGCTTATACCTTCAACATTCGGAGCGCACGCCATTGCAAATCAGTGCCAATCGTTGCTCAACATTGCAGCGACATTGGCGTCCGGACTTGCTAAAGCATGATAGATGGGAGCAGAACCCACTCGATTCGAGCGAGAAATGGACAATGGATGGGGAAGATCCCATCATTGTCCAAGCGATTGCGTTCATTCGAAACAACAACTGGGCCTCATTTGAGGCAGCGATCCGGCAATGGGCCAATAATAGCCCGCAACGAGCTGAGTTCGTGCTCACCAAGGCAGGATGGAGACAGGGAATGTTGGAGCGATGCGATGAATGGTACGAAGTCGATCGGGCAATGAAGTTGCCGGATGGAGCGGAGAGGAGCCGGAAGCTGGCTCAAATGGAGCAGCAATCGCCCCGTTTCTTCCAATTTTGCAAGGACGACACCTTCTGCGGCATGTAAGTTGAAGTACCCTTGTTTAAGACACCTTACCTAATCGGGAACCGCGCTACCCGCTTTAAACGCCATTGTTCCAGACACTAAAGTAAACTTTTGACAGACGCCGACACGTCAAACGCACCAGAAAGGAAGATGAGCTCGACAGTGACTATTACTATGACGAACATTACCAAGTGAGCGCGATTCGGAAGCTAGGTACCCTTGACTACGACGAATTCTACCCAAAGCAACCACCAAGAAAAATCAAACCCTGGTTGCGAAAGGAGAAGATGTCTCCTTCCGGGATCATGGGCGGTCGACCAACACAGTTCCATGCAGTACCCCTTGAAGACAGAGCGATTGACAGCAAAGGAAATCGCATGCCATGGCAAGAAGTGTGGCCTGAGTGAGTGTTTCTTCCTCATCAGTATCGAATTCGCTTGCTAACATGTGTAGGGGTCACCCTAACGCGCGTGGACAAAAGCGACATGTTGAAGAGAAAGGTCCTTTCGGCAAGTCTAACCGACGCAAAGGCTCGTCCCGTTCGAGAATTACCGTAACTCCAGCGAAGAAGGAGAATGTCAACCTGGACGGTTGGGAAAAAGCATGGAAATTTACCCAAGCTCAACGAGAGAGGGAGGCTCAGCGTGACAACAAATCTGCAAGACCTCAGCACGATGGCAATGTCACGTCCCACCATGCCCCCTCACACAGCAAGGAGCCGACACAAATTATGCTTTTTGGATATCAGAAGAGCCGAGAGTATCGAGCTATAGACCTCTTCGAGAAGATTTCGGGCGGCATCATTTGCGAGAATTACCCTCGTGGGCCTCCTGCAATGCACCAAAAATACCCTACCATCACCGCCTCTGACACGTATATTCATCCCCGCAAATTGACACTGCAAGAGAGGAAGTTGGCTGCTGTCTATTCCGGAGGAGAGTCTTGGGTTAAGCTTACATGTGATTCTGCCGAAGCAGCCGCTCGAGCCATCGAGGGCACCGGTCAAGCAGTCTCTGGGCATTGGGTCTACGCTGAGTTGTGGCAAGGGCAGGCGCCGGCTGTTGATGAGCCTATTCCAATTCGAGGTAACGAACTTGTAGGCGAGGCCTTCGGTTCTCCACGACCTCCTCCCAGGACTTCACAGTCTCTAAGTGCCGCCTTCTCTCGGCGTGCGGGTAGCCAGCAGCAAGCAACAGCTACACTATCACGATCATTCAACCAGACTGCGACGTCACAAGCAAATAGTCAGCAGCCAAATGAAGCTACATCTTCCTCACCCTCTACAGCTTCATCGGCCACGGCCACAGGCTCCGAATATCCTGACCCGCGCAACCGTCAGCCGTTCCCAGCCGAAGGGAATGGACCCTCTTCTACTATCCAAAACAGTGAGCAAGCACGGATCGTTGCACCAGGAGAGTACAACCCAGCTATGATGAGGCATTTCCAAGACCGTCCACGAACTATACTCCGTCCTGCGAGCGAAGCTTTCTTGCCTATGCCAACCTGGTGGGAGCGACAGACAAAGCGGGCTAGAGAGGCTGGCTGGATCCCCGGTGACTTCATTGGTGATACGATGCCGATTACGGCAAACGGCGAATTCGACTGGGCGGCAGCAAGCTGGTACTGGCGTTTCTGGCATATGGTCGACACCCACCTTGGTACCAACATTTGCGGACTGAAGGACAACTGAGACCGAATGGCATGTCCCCAGCACATTCCTACTACCTGATTATCTCTACCGACTTGTGGAGAATTGAGACCGAATGGCATCTCCTCAGCGCTCCATCATGTTCATACTAGCGACATCATCTTCTCCACTGCGGAATGAAGGGAAATTGAGACCGAATCGCATCTCCTCCGCGTTCTCGCCATGATTCAGTTGGCAATGGTATCTTCTGCCCTGTTCGTTGTCAGTACACGAACAGCGTACTTTGAGTCAACACACAATACCAGTGCGCAGCCTGATGGAGCATTGGTACCGAATGGCTTCTCCTCAGCGCTCATATATTTTTCCGATCGGCGACAACATCTCAGGTTTTCTTTCGGAAATGCACATTATCCTTTCGGCGTTCTTCACAGTCAACATGAAATCAACTCGCACACCGAGTAAGGACCGGAATCGAATAACATCTCTCCAGCTGTCCTGCTATTAGCGACATCATTCCGGGCGTCTTGCCAGAAAAGTACATCATCTCTTCGGCGTTTTCGGGGTCAAAAAGGCAAATCATTCAGCAATTCCACGAGTTCATGTATCATTTTTATGGAGTACTTTCGTCAATACGCATGACACGCCTGCATCATCCGCTTCCATCCCTTAATACTCGGCACACCATCAGAGTTCGATCTCAGCTCTTCAGTCGCTTCCCAATAACTTCCCTCCCCTGCGTGGTCCCTGCACAGTCTGTGCAGGTTGAACTGTAGGTTTGGGGAAAGCATTGGGCGGCGGCAGAATCTGAGTTCGATACTCAAACGGCTAAGCCTCACATAAGATATGGACGATGTAAATTCTCAGCATCCAGCTTTCCGCATTCAGCACTCAGCATAAGGTGGCATACATTGCCTATTCGAGAGAAAGGTTTGGCAGAGTTGGACACCGGCTTTCTTTTCGCTTCACTTATCCTCCGTTTGGTGATCCTAGCACAGTCTGTGTTAGTGAACTCAGGGATTGGTATTCGTGCGGCGGCGGCAACAAGGTGGGATCTTTTCTTGAAAGGGATGTACCTGGTATAGACTGACTTCGGTGTATGTCTACTAATTGAGCGCCTGAATAGGGATAGAATATGTCTAGCTATTCACAATCTATTGTCTCTCACCATGCGATACCAAGATTTCATGCTAATATCGCTGCTTCTACTAACGCAGCAAACACAGTGCTTCCTGCAATGATACTCCAGAGTCCCATCTCCATTCTCCCTGCAGCCCCTGCCGTAGGTGAGGATGCAGTACCGGCGCCAGTGCCGGACGGTGTCGAAGTCGAGCCATCAGTACCGTTTGCATCCTCGTTTCGAGCCGCTGTAGCTCACCACAGTGATGCCAGTGCCGTTGTTGCAGGTTCCCATTGGGGCTGTGGAGGGAAACGTTACGTCTGCGCACTACGTGAAGACTAGACGTCAGTAAGTCCAGTGTCACAAGGGTATCTTAGCAAGAAGCTCATTGGATTGACATAGTACGTCAGGGAAGTACAATACCTTGTAAAGACCGCCACTATGGTCACCATTCGTCACGGCCTGGATCATTTTTGGGATAATGAAGATCGATACGTCTTTGTCACAAAGGAGACGGAACTTGAACGCGTGCAGCAAGGGCAATATGCACCACTAATAGACCATACGAAGGCCAAGAAGCCCAAGACATAGACATGCTCAAATGAGCTCGGCGAGTTCTTAGCCAAGAAAGTTGGGCGCTCCGGTTTCATGCCTCGGGCCATCTTCTATACACAAAAACAACATGATTGACAGTCTAACAGTATCACGGACGGGATGATATCCCTTCGACCACAAGGTGATGGACTTGAGTAAATTTGAGCAAATTTCAAGACTTCGCCAAGTTTTGGGCTACGCTCTAACCGGCCAGTGTATGATAAGGTCTCTAAATGTGGCCAAGAGGTCTCTATTCTCCATTGTGCATCAGCCCAAGGCCGTAGGTCGCCGAGCGCACATGGAAAAGTTCTCGAAGCACTTGGCCACAACCCTCGAAGACGTCAGGCAACTAAGGAAGGGCGGCCATGAGGTCGAGGTTGACATAAGTGTTTATATAACCGGCGACCCTGAATTGACGACAGGTGATGAAGAAGAACCGACGCGAAAAAGTCACGCTCGTACCAAGGTCCAAGAGCTACCTCTGGTTGACATAATAATCTCAATAAACCAGAAAGTCAGAGGGAGTATGGTCACTTCCCAATCGACCTCCTCGAGCATCTCTAATTAAGATGACTTGACTCAGACTCGGGCGACCTGTGCACAAGATGGCATATGCTGCTTCACAAACACCGTTGATAATGAGGACGATGAGACGGTCTTGGAACACCAACACCAATGTTACTGTGGAAATTCTGATTCTATAGGGCCAAATGTTGAGCAGGGCTCACAGCAGCCCTTTGTTTGGTCCCCACACCAATGGATTCATCCATCAGTAACGGTACTCACAGGTTGACCACGCCCAAGGAGTTTGATTAGGAAGACTCTCGAGCAAGCGCTAGGGGGAATTGCAGTCGTCGTTTGCGGGCCGAGAGGTCTCGTTGACGATGTAAGACGGAGTGTTGTAGCTCTTAGCGATGAGAGAGCTGTGCATAAGGGGACGGGAGCCCAGGAAATTATATGTGCATATTGAGGCTTTCGAGTATTGACTGAGCTTATTGCCAGCCTTGGATGGGTAATCAAGTAGAGCTTTGAGCATTCCAGGATAGATCATGACTATGAGCACGGGTCGAGATTCAAGATCCATTATTTCGTGCTAAAGACTAAAGCAGGCGTTTGGTCGAATAATCAGACTGCAAGCAAAAAGTTCACCTCGCTGTAGGTATCATGCCAACTGCCAAACCGCCAGCTAAGTCAACATAGAGCTATATCCCTTGCCTTCAAGCTCCTTTTCGGTCCACTCCCACAGTTTAGCTGCCAGCTTTGGATCCTGTGCTAACGCATTACCCTTACTCGCGCTCCCTATAGGTTTGTAGTATGTCCCGCTAAAAATATCCTCCTTCGCAGTAGCCGCCCAAAGCTGATTCCGTGCTCCGTCTTGCACACTTTGTCCGGTCAAGACCAAGACCGCCATCATGATATACTTCGTTAGAGAGGTCGACTGAGCGTTTGGAGCCCAGAGATCAGATTTGATAGTGCCTGGGTGGAGCGCGAAAGAGCTGATGCTAGGATAAAGTCTGGCAAGTTCACGGGTGAAGAGTATATTGGCTAGTTTCGAGTAGCCATACCGTGCCCATGTTGTCTGCGCCTCGAGTTTGCTCTGGTCGGAAAGGACGTCGGCGCTGCGGGCGAAGTTGTGGGCTTCCGAGGTCAAGTTCATGATGCGGACATCAGCCCCTGATTCTTTGGCTGTTTCGAGGAGGGTTGGGAGGAGCAGTTTCGTCAATAGGGCGTGGCCGACGTGGTTGGTTCCCAATTGGATCTCGTAGCCATCCTTCGTCTTGCCGGCAGGCAAAGCCATGACACCAGCATTGTTCATCAGTATGTCGAGGCGCTGAGATTTGGATGTGAAATCTTTGGCGGCAGTGGATATGGAGTCGAAGGACGAGAGGTCGAGGGGAAGAAAATGGACGTCCGCTGAGGGCACAGCTTTCTTGACTTCTTCGACAGCTGCTTCGCCTTTTGAGGGCGTGCGAGCTGCTAGGTAGATGCGAGAGGGGTGGTGGACCGCTAATTGGCGTACGATCTCTAGCCCAAGACCGGTGTTTCCTGTTGTTGAGACTCAGTCATGATGATTGAGTTGCACACTAGATTGGCCTACCTCCTGTAACCAGGATGACTTTGCCAGACAGATCTGGGATATCTGCCCCTGGGTTGAAGGTCTTGCCCTGAAAAAGTCCAAACATATTGAGCTGCGGTGCGTATGCTTTGATTGCTTCAATTGGGTGTAAAAGGGCCTCAAATGCAAGGTGTCTGAAGTCTAGCAACTCTGACACGGCGAGTGGAATTGATATTTGGACGAGCTGGTTTTGCAGGTTTTGTTGTAGTCGAGACTTCAAGGTCTGACCTTCTTTCTGGCTCTCCATATTTTCCGTCCTGCTCCGACGTTATACAGCCTCTTCATCTTCAGCAGTGGTAATGATGGACGACCCTTGACCGAGGCATGGCAGGGGTTTGTGGAACCATTCAGTTTTCCGAATCATGTGCACAGAATTTGAGACGCCACTACATTATGCGTGCGACAGCTCTGGTAGGCTATTTCTCGAAAGAGGTGTCATGCCACGATGAAAGCCTGGTGCTTGTGGTGGTTGCACAAATTGACAGGCCTTGCCACCGCGCCAAGTTGCAATCGATACCGGGCGGTCACCTTGGCCTCTAGGCTTCACAATATAAGCGGCAGGCGTGGACGCCAGTGCGATCGACTCTAGTACAGAATACCATCGCACTGAGCAGTAAAACAGGCAGTCAAAGCCATCTAAGAGCCAAAGGCTACATCAAAGCGACCCATCCTGAGCGCTGATAGGCAAGTTCTTTGCCCTTGATGCGTTTTGTGGTGCGAATTTCGGGCTCCGTAGCAATTGCCACTCATTCTGACACCCTCTCATAAGAGCTCCTCAGCCCTGATGACGTCGAGTTGTTTTAAAGACAACGAGCTGTCATGGATGAACAACGATTGGGCACTCCGCCGCTCGGAACGAGAATGAGCCCTTACCCGAACAAGCCAATTGATGCGACCACCAAATATAGCAATAATGTCTAGATTGGGAAGGTCAATCAACAGATAGCACAAGACCACGTGATGCTTCCGCCAAAGTTTGTCACCTCTACGCATATTTTCCACAACATCAGTCGTTATCCGTTCATCAATTGAAAGAGGAAGCGTTGTCAATAGATTCAGCCCACATCGTCCAATATTCTCGTCAGCATGGGCGACGCGCTCAACCCGGCTTGCCGAACAGCAGGCATCCGCTGGATCCCAGTTGCCAATGGTAAATACAAAGTATGGACGAAGAAAGTTGGCAGTGGAAAGACAAAGGTGCTGCTATTGCATGGCGGACCAGGGTTCGGCCATGAGTACTTTGAGTGCATGGTATGTGCCACTTCGGAAAAAACGACCTGTGATTGGCATTGTAGTTTGATTTCTTCGGCTTCTTGTCGGTGTGTCACCAAACATGTCGTTTGGCCCAGCTCCGGTTGCAATTCGAGCGCCAAGGGCTGTTCGGTGTGCGCACAAGAAGATCACTAGCTCCTTTATGCCACCAAGACTCCCTGAAGCGGGATTCGAAATGTACTACTACGACCAGCTCGGGTGCTGTAACAGCGATGTTCCGGAAGACAAATCAGACATGTCACTCTGGACACTTCCCCGATATCTGGAGGAAGTGGAGGAGGTGCGCAAAGGTCTTGGTCTCGAGGAATTCGTTTTGCTCGGACATAGTTGGGGGGGAATACTAGGGATTGAATATGCCTTGAAACACCAGCATGAGGGTCATCTAAAGGCACTAGTCGTCTCTAACATGGTAGCTAGTGTTGAATCCTTCCTCGTTTGTTCGAAGAAATGGAAGAAGACCCTACCTCCTGATCTGTTTGAACGAGTTGAGAAGATCGAAAGGGAAGGAGACTGGGGGAATCCAGCCTATGAAAGGATAATGATGGTAAGCTACCATCGATTATGGTCCTAACTTATTACAAGTGAAATCACAGACTACCCTTGGGATGCAGAGCGAGGAAGTCTCCAGCAAGCTTCTATTTCGAAGTCCCTGATAGAATGTCGTTGAAGGGAGATGCTGACCCATACGATGCCTTTAGGAAGAACTATATCCTAAAATGTGCTGTCGGCTTCTCCCTTGGTATGCCTTTTCCCCCCCTCTTTTTGTCCAATTGGGAAGGTTTCGGGAGCTTTTGCTCAAGAGAAACCCCAAGAAAATGTCTCACAACCCAAACACTTTACTAAAACGGTACTGCTGATCTCGAGTTCTACGACAGGCCTGAGCCTTTCACGAGATGTCTTCGGCATGTCAACGAAGCGATCTATAGTAAGTGACCATCTTGGAGTCCGTTGCTTCCAATCTTTGCCCTTGTCTACATTGCCCGAAAGGGCTCCGATTGGAATCGGACTTATTCAGCGCTGAGAAGACACTTCTCCCTTCGAAAGCAGTGCTGACTCTAGTTCATTTAGTCCATATGCAGGGGTGCGTTTCGTTTTTTTTTTATCTGTTTGAAGTCGCTAGATATATTTGAGGAGTGTCTGCTCATTATCTTTCTTGAAATGTCTCGCGACTCATTACACCCATCTATATGGTAATGCTGACCCCGCAATAGTCATAGCGAGTTTGAGGTGACCGGGAAGTTATTGGGATGGGACTCGTAAGTGTACTCTTTGCAATGATTCATACCCGCATCACACAACGATCGAGGGCGCAGGACAAGTTTCGGGAGCATCATGTTTCGCTCTGCTGCCTATCTACGCCCAATGACTCAATTTCTATACTCCAGAGAAAGAGGCTAACTGGTAAACATGAAGGTGGGATCGCTTGTCGCAAATCAAAGTCAAGGCATTGATGTTGGGGGCGGAGAAAGATGAAATGGATCCAGAAGACATGAAGAAAATGGCCGAGATGATGCCTAATGCGTCGGCAGCGATATGCCCCGAAGGAAGCCACCTCGCCTTTTGGGATGCTCAAGAGGCATACTTTGAGCACTTGCTCAAGTTCCTGCACTCGATCTGAATGTGGGTGGAAAAAGGCATTCCGGGCTTGGGCATCGAAGGTGCTTTATGATTAGTCAGAATGTGTGGTGAGTGGTGAGTGGTGAGTGGTGAAGCAGCTGCATTAGCGGTCAAAGCACAGCAGACGGTTCTTGATTGCCAAGGTAGCAATGACCAACGGCGTACTCTGTACATCCTCTCGTTTATGCATCTAAAGCTTCGTTGATGTTGGGTGCTTGTCGGGTTGTCCGCTGCCCGCGCGATGTGCAGCCGCCTTTCAGACCGTCGACCTCTTCGTGGGAGCTAAAGTAAGGATGCAGCTAAAAGCTTGACACCTCTTACTAAGTTTTCGAAAGATCAAAGGACAAGCTAAGGTAAGTACCTCAACTAAAGTAAGATAAAGTAAAGTATTGGGCAAATGCAAGCTAAGGTAAGTGGCTTTCAAAGCCAATCTGAATCTAAAGGCGGGAAGGAGGCCCCGCTAATCTGAATCGCTTTTGTCGATCAAATCAAGCTTTATCAAAGATCAAGATTTTGATGATTTCCGACAATTGGAAGTCATGATGAGATGTCTGTGGGAAAAAGATATTCATTGCATGAAGAATGCACAGTCAAACCCTCTATGCAGAATGGGATGGGCAAGGCGCGCATGAGAAGAAGCTTGATGTTGTTGTAATCTACCTTACCTTAGTTGACTTGGATCGCTGCATCAAGTCTAGGGCATTTTCCTTCCTTTGTGGATGACGATTCCCCATCCATTATTTTCTTCCCAAAAAAAATAATTTGAACTTCTCGATTGCTACATCCCTTAGTGCTGCTTGCCATTATCCCCATGTGTGACGCTGGCATTTTTCAATCCCCATCATATCTTGCGCGTACTATCTACGAAACTTGACATTGGCTTTGTTTAAGCACGTGGCCCATCCTACACAAGATGTCTTCTCCACGGGTACTCATTTACCTGTTAAGAAGGGATCTCCGTCTCGCAGACAATCCAATACTCAATGAAGTATCCAAGTCTTTTTACCAATCACAGCACCCATTCACACATCTCCTCCCAGTCTATGTTTTCGCTGCGCAACAGATAGAGGTTTCTGGCTTCCTCTCTTCAGACCTTGAACGCTCGCCTTTCCCAGAAGCTAGGTCGAATGCTGCAGGCTTTTGGAGATGTGGCCCTCACCGAGCACGATTCCTGGCGGAGAGTGTCTGGGACTTGAAGAAGTCATTGGCTGGGGTAGGCAGCGGACTGGAGATTCGTGTCGGCATGGCTGGGCAGATCATCAAGGAGCTGTTGGACGCCTTCCAAAAGGAGAATACTGAGGTCGCTGGAGTGTGGATGACTGACGAGGAGGGTGTCGAAGAGAAGAGGGAAGAAAGAGATGTCAAGAAAGCTGCAGAAGGTGCTGGCGCGAACTTCAAGCTTTGGACCGACGAGAAATACTACATTGACGAGTGAGTCTCGTCTGTCGGAGAAGCGAAGCTGTACAGCTGATATAGATCAAGCCGAGATCTCCCCTACCAAAACCCCAAAGACTTGCCAGATATCTTTACAACCTACAGAAAACAAGTCGAACCTCTGCGAGAGGCCGCTCGCCGCACCCTCGCCGCGCCATCCAAATTACCACCACTCCCGCCCTCGGTACCTCCGCAACCACGCCCCTTCGCAATCCCAGATTCCCTCGAAGCCATTGTCGCCAACCTCCACAAGCCTCTAGACCCAGCCCTTGGACTCGCCCACCCACCCAAGATGCCTGCAAACGCTACCTCTGCTCATCCTTTTCCGGGCGGCGAAAGCATCGGCCACGATCGTATCAAACACCTCATCACCAGTGGGACGATGTCAACTTACAAAGACACACGCAATGGCATGCTCGGATTAGACTTCAGCACCAAACTCTCAGCCTGGCTGGCTTTGGGCTGCACAACAGCTCGGCAAGTCCACGAGTACCTCCTCGCCTTCGAAAATGGCAAGACAGACCTCGGCAAGGGCGTGCAAGGCTACGGAAAGGGCGAGAATAATGGCACAGCTGCCGTGCGATTCGAGTTGCTCTGGCGAGATTATTTCCGACTCACCACCCGCAAGTTCGGTCCGCGGCTTTTCAGAATCGAAGGCTTCAAGAACGACACCTCTGGCTCGTGGAAGTATCCTCAGAAAGACAAAGAGACCCAAGCAAAAGTGACTCGATTCCTCGAAGGCACGACCGGCACTGGTTTCATCGACGCTTCGATGCGCGAGTTGTTTCTTACCGGCTACACGAGTAATCGCCTACGGCAGAACGTGGCGAGCTATCTTGCTAAGCACCTCGGTATAGATTGGAGGATAGGGGCGGAGTGGTATGAGAGCTTGTTGTGTGATTATGATTTGAGTAGTAATTGGGGGAATTGGCAGTATAATGCTGGTGTGGGGAATGATCCAAGAGAGGCGAGGGTGTTTAATCCTGTTAAGCAGGTGAGTCGATTCCCACGTCGGTTTTGGGGTGCTTTGAGGCTTACACGAGGCAGGCTCATGATTATGACCCACAAGCCGAGTACGTCAAGAATTGGGTAGAGGAGCTACGATCGTTAAATGATCCACAGATCATCTTCCAGCCCTGGAAGATGCCTGAAGAGAAGAAGAAGGAGCTGGGTCTCGAGGGCAATGAGTGGGTGGAGCAGCCGCTGAAGCGAATAGAGTTTCATGTTGGGAGGAATAGCGGAAGAGGGGGTGGAAGATCGGGGAGGAAAGGAGGCGTTGCGGGCGGAAGTAGAGGTGGCGGTGGTGGTGGCGGCGGGGGTGGATTTTATGGGAGAGGGAGGGGTGAAAAGTCGAGAGGGCAGAATAGAAGGGGCAAGATGGACAGGGCACAGGAGATGATGCATAATCAATAGTCGCATGAGCCCGGTAGATTTCAGTCATCTCACGACGAAGCCATTCAAGAGGCTCCTTTTGCCAATTAGAGTAGTAGACCAAACCATGTTTCGAAGTTGAAAAGGTGATTCAGTGGCATTCGAATTTCAGAAGCCAAGATGGATGCTCCTGCGCTCCAAGCTTTGCATGTACATTTCAAATCTTTTGGCATGCTTCTCTGCAGCTATCTCAGATTTGAGCCGTGAACGTTTCAACGCTCCAGGATCCTCTACTCGACTTTACTCTCAAAGTTCTCCCCTTCCACCAACTCCGGTATATCGTCATCGTCCTCCTCTTCCGCCTTTCCGCCCTCTCCTCCGTCTTTCTTCTGCATGCTCTGGTAGCTCTCCGCCAACTTTCTCAGGCTGGCGAGAGAGTCTGGGCCGAGTTGGTTCAGGATACCCGGTACGAGTTCGGTAAGTTCTTTATCTTCGCCGGCGCCGTATATGGCAAAGGTGTTGGAGGGGACGGATGCGTGAACTGCGAACAAATGTTACGACTAGGCCAAGATTTGTGTAACGAGGGACCGTACCTTTGGGCGCAGCAAAGTGGATGACATTTCCGTCTTCCTTGAACATGTTGACTTCCTCAATTGCTTGGATGGGCTGTACGTTGAGCTTCTTCAGCGAAGTTTGCAGCTTCTTGTCGTCTGTGCCTGCAGCTCTATGGACCTTCTTTACTTTCCGCCGGGGTGTGCCTTTCCCTCTGTAGAACAGAATAATGCATCAGCCTTAGCCCAGTTTCTGGTTCTACCTATCCCGAGCAGGTCGCAGGCTTTTTGAAATGATTCCGCAGTAGATACTGTGAAAATAGCTAGAAGAGAGGACTTGAGGCTTACCCTATAAGTAGACTCGGTCAGTACGAGCTCAAAAAGGAATCAGAGAATTGCAGGGCGAGTAGGAATTACTCACCAATTCGCACAGACTGCTGCATCTTTGCGAGCTTTTCACGATCCATGGCTGAATGAGTAGAATTTTTTTGCGTGGATATAAGTTATCGTCTTGGGAGCTTAAGGCTGGACACAGCAGTGGACTTTATGCGAGGACCTGATTTGATGCCAAGAATGGAAGCCAATATTCGGTCAATAAGGGATTAGCCGGATTAGTTAACTCTACACCTCTTCAATTACATGTGCGGTTTATGCCTCGCTCGAACCTCCTACGAAACTAATCGACTACTGTTGGGAGGTATCATGGAGCCGAGGGACGTCGTGACTGCCTCGAAGAGCACGCAGTTCTGTTGTCGAGAAAGAGCGTTTTGTCTCCTGCGGCTCTCGCGGATATGCTAACCAGCATACCTGAAAGACTCCTCACCAACACGGCAGCCAGGACTGGTCCGGCATGGATGTGACCTTATTTGTCCGTTCGGAGCGCCTAATTTGTACATAGCAATGCAGAGAGCCAATAATGTTGCGCAGAGAGCCCATCACATCACATCCCGAAAGTTGTGCCGTTTCTCCTTTGGCTGTTGTCTACTGCTTTGCCGCTTTGGCCTTGTTTCAATACAATGCTTGCTGAGCGTAATGCTCTTTCAATCTCTGGCAGGCTTTCTAATAACATAGGTCCTCGCAGTGGCTCCAAAACCCTACACAATTCACGTTAAGCCGCATCCTGGATCAACAGCATACAATATTGAGAACGAGCCTGAGTGGGGAGAAGGCCACCAGCATACAGTCGAGTTTGTCAGTCAGCAAGATCGCAGGCCTGGGCTCACACATGGTGGCGGTAGGGCTCATTCCCGTCTTTCCAAGCCGGCACGGCTGACGAAGTCTTAGTTGAGGATGAGGAAGAGTTTGAAGAGAAAGCCAAGGAGGAAAGACTGGAGACTAGGAGGAGAGTGAAGAAAGGGGAGTTTGTCAATTTAAGGGATATCGTCAATAAGTAAGAGGTAGGCGGGCCTAAAGTGGCTATGTCCTGAGAAAGACATGATGCCGAAGGAAGTGTTCATCCTAGGATTACCATCTTCGGTAACCTCGAAACCACCTAGCGGGCGGAGATACGTACTAAACGCATCAGAAGATTGGATCAAGAACGTGGAGGACTAGCCCGCAAATGTGCAAAAGCGGAAGAGGCAGCATGAAAAGGAAGAAGAAGACAACAACGAAAATTGGGATCCAAACCAGGCTATTCGGTCAGAACAAGAGCACGAATAGAAAAAGAGATCCAATGTTGAGGAGAATACGAAATACGACAACGCATACGCCACAGATGAAGGCCAAAGATCGAAGGGGAAGCATCAGAAGGACGAGCCCGGGACGGATTACGAGCGGCTGCTCAAGAAGTACTCGCCACAAGAAACAGCGCTACTACGCAGTCTTCAGAATGACAAGGACTACATACAGGGACTCAAGCAGAATGACTGTCATGCAGTCTCCCCAGTGGGGACTTACAAGCACCTCATGTCCATCGACGAGGCAGACCAATTCAGCCCTGACAACTGGATTCCACGACATTCGAACCTCATTCGATTGACGGGGAAACACCCTTTGAACGGAGAGCCAGATCTTCTCCACTCGTCGATGCTGGCTTGATAACGCCCAATGAGTTCCATTATGTGCGAAATCATGGTGCTGTGCCGCATCTGCTCTGGGAAACTCACACCGTTGATGTATAGACGGTAAGCTTACACTTTCAATGGATAGTCTAAGGGGTGACTTCGAATAAGTCAACATCGCCGTCTCTTTCACCTGCGATGGTAATCGACGCAAAGAATTCAATATGATCAAGCGATCCAAGGGTTTCAATTGGGGTTCTGGTGCTGTCAGCTGTGCCTATTGGAAGGGACCGCTCCTGCGCGACATTCTGCTTGCCGCAGAAGTATCGGAAGACTTCCCGCAGAGCCATCGATATTGGGTCAACCTTGGTGGTGCAGACGAGCCTAGTGAAGGGACGTACGAGCCCTGCATTCCGCTGCAATACGCCATGGACCCCAGAAACGACGTCATGCTCGCCCAGTACATGAATGATGAGCCCTTACCGCCAGATTACAGATCCCCAGTCAGAGTGGTCATTCCAGGCTATGTAGGTTGGCGATGTGTGAGGAAATTGTCAAAAATCAGGATTAGCGATAAAGAAAACGATAGCCATTACCTTATCTGGGATAACAGAGTCCTGCCGAGTTTCGCCACGGAGAAAGATGGCGAATTTGTGACTACAATGTTTACTCACCCAAGTACCGCATGCAACGAACAGAACCTCAATTCTCTAATTATGAAACCAGCTCAAGAGGAGAAGATTACCTTGTCAGACGCAAGGAAGGGAAAGACGTATAGAACTGAAGGCTACACGTACGACGGAGGGGGCCATGAACTCCAAAGTGTGGAGTTTCCATGGATGGCGGCGAAACTTGTCTCTACTGTATCCGTAAATTCCCCGAAGAGCCGATCCGCCATGGCAACAAGTCCTGGACGTGGATGCCGTGGCACATCAATTCGGAAACATCGTACTTGCTGGGATGCAAAAGCATAAGCGTAGGGTGCTGGAACGTCTTCAAAACCACCCAGCCAGAACGTCCAAGCTGGAACACGATGGGAATAATGAACAAATACTGGTACGTAGTCCGACCGGAGGTGATAGAAACGAGAGAAAATGGCGTGCCCGGGATATGATTCAGGCATCTCACAGAGCCAGAGACTGGAGATGGAGGGTGGATGAAGCCATCGACCGAGCTCTTGATTGCGGATGTGAAACAGTCAGCGGGTACGCCGCAAAAACAGTTCACGAGAGATGAACTTGAGAAGCATGACAGAGAAGACGTCTGCTGGATTTTCGTGGATGGGAAGGTGTGTGGCTTTGAGAGCTCATTGCCTGTAGACGGCATCATCCCGGCTGACAGGCTAAGGTGTACGATGCAACGAGTGTACTGGAATGGCATCCTGGCGGCAAAGCTGCTGTACTTGGCTACGGGGACTAGGTCCGCAAAGATACGAGCGACGAGTTTGCTAGCATATATGATGGTCATACTCACCAGAAACTTGGAGGCACGTTCATATGCTATCTAGCGTATTTCGAGTTGGTGAATCGGACTAATGGCAAGCTGTAGAGTGCATTCTCGGACAGTGACGGGAAAAAATGCGACCTTTATGAAAAAGAACGCAGAGGCTCGAGCCAAAGAGGCTGCACAGTCTTCCCGAGGATATCAAAGCATGGCATTGCAGAAGCACCGCTGGGTGCCTGTCCGCTTGAAGGAGCGAAAAGAAGTCAGTAAATATGTGAGAAGCTACACATTCACGCTCCCAGATTCCAAAAAAGCTCTTGGATTGGCGACGTGTCAGCATGTACAGTTGGGGTTCCCTCTCAAGGATCGAATGCTTATTAGATCCTATACCCCGACGAGACCAGTGCTAGAGAGCGAAGAAGACGGAACATTTGAGCTCGTGGTGAAGACTTGCTTCCCGAACGATGACCCACCTGGAGGCGCCTTGTCCAACAACTGCATGGGGCTCAACGAGGAAACCGAGGTTCGCGGACCGACCGGTGAAATCGAGTATCGCGGTATAGGGAAGTTCGTTATTGAAGGGAAGGGAATTTATTTTAGTCGCGTTACACTGATCCTGGGAGGCAGCGGCATCACACCTAGGTACCAGTTGATCGCCCGTATACTCAAGACGAGAGGTGTGGATACTAAGATAGCGGTCATTGATGCGAATAAAAGCGAGGCAGACATGTTGCTGAGAGACGGGCTGCGTGACTTCCAGGAAAAGCACAGTGAACAGTTCAAGATCGAGCCTGTCTTGAGCCATCCGAGCGATGAGTGGGAGGGAAAGAAGGGGTACGTCAAGGCGGAGTTGATGAGAAAGGTAGGATTTGAGCCGCAAGAGGGAAGCATGGAGTTGCTGTGCGGACCCCCTGCCATGAGCCAGAAGGCTCCACTGCAAGCATTGAAAGACTGGGGGTTGAGGAAGAGAAGAACTGTTTTGGGTTCTACAATCAAACCCAACGGACATGACAGGAGGTTTCCGCGGCCAAGCGGCGCCTGACCCGTTGGTGTGGAGGGTCTTGTCCCATTGAGAAATACGCGCTGTGTTTTGCTGTTATTGCTGTCTCATTCAAAGTCTATTGCTATAACCAATCCTAGACGTTGAGTTCGTGACGCAGTCTCTACTATTTGCAGCATGACTAGAGCTACATGATGACATGGTTGCACACCAAGAGAGCGCAAATTGTCGTGACCTTTGACCACGTATCTGCTTCATCGAGCGAATAAAAAGCTTCATAGAAATAGCTTAGACCCCATCTTCAACCCTCCACAGACATCCATCCATATCAGTGGCATATCTTCTCGGCAGCCAGCATGGAGCGGTACGGTCAACAGACCGCCGTTTCGAAGCTCGTTATCTTCGTACATGTAGCCTATGGGCACTGATTCCAGGGGCAGTGGTGCAAATGCTTCGAGCCTTATCATTATCTTTAAGCCGTCGCTATCGGGTGCATCATCCTCTTCCGAGGTACCCTGTGCCTGGATCCCAATCACGCACTTCATAACCTTCAGCTATCATCCTCTCGCTGTAGCACGAGTGAGCTCTTATCTTTGCTTATGGCATGATACTTGCAGTGCTGCAGCTTATAAAGGGTTTGCATGCCCCAATGATTTTGGATTCTTGGTACCCATAAATTCGTTACACTTTGGCATTGTGCTGCTTCGTACAACTCTAACAGAATCTTCACCCAGCAATATGGTCTGGTCTGGTCTGGTCTTTTACAACCCATACTACGGATCCATGGCAATACCTCGACGACCCTGACCTCATGCCGGCGCCTGTTACCCTAGCCACCAACGGCTTCGACCCTCCTTTCAGACATTGGTCTCCTGCAACCGCTGCGGCAATTACCATGAGACAATACTCTCTCCTTCTTTTCCTGATTAATGCCTCGTTGCCGCTTGTCAAAGGGCTATTCTTGTGGCTTTACTTCTCACCTCTCGTTCGCTAGGTCGTTCCTTCAACCCCACGCGATTACTTATCTAACTGTCAGCTTCCATCTCGACTCCCCAGTCTACGGTCATTATTGTGATTATCGTTATTGTTGCTTCCCGCTTCCCCGTCATTAAAGGGAATCGTTAATGGCATGCCACCTGCCTAGTGGAATTTTCGGCGCCGGGATCCCGCGGGGGGGGGGGGTCGTCATGCACGCACAGACCCTTCTGAATTGACATGTCTTGTCTCAAAGGAATATGTCGACTGTTCTCATGCACATTTTGGAAGAGGATGAAAGAGGACGAATTTATGCAGAGTGGAGAAGAGATTGTGAAAAGTTCGTCGCAAAATGAATATTGGGTCAGGCATCGCAATGGTTCGTTGGGCTGTTGGTTCGAGTCCGGCTCTAATCAATCACCAAGAAAAGTCGTGCCGTCGACGGGACTGCATTAGGGTTCTCGTTACGGAGTACACGCCACACTTTCCTTCTTTTTTAAAAGATCGACATCTAGATCGACCACATTTGTGATTTTCATCGTCAAAGATGACTGCACCATCATTTGCCGAGGATCTTTTTCGAAACGTGGGGGCTGATTGCTGCCACAAATGGGATCTTCCGTCCAGCGCGTTGAAGATGGTCGCATGTCCACTTACGCCATTGGATATACGGCAATGAGCACAGCAGCCATTTTGTGACGGGGCGGCTTGCGACAGTGACAGTGCTCAAGGCTGGCTGTCTCTCAATTGCCATTAATCACATTGACAGGTGTGGCTTCTACGACGGACCGATTCCATCGGAATTCCAGAACGAGCGTCGTCGGGCAAGCATACTTTACAAAGTCGAGCCCGGATGAATGGTGCGATGTACCATGGTAGCAAGTGGCGTGGTATAGTACGTCGCTGACGGGACTTGTTGGAGCTTGGAACCTTGCAAAAGTATCCGCCGAGTGGGGCGTGGAAGGAGGGAACAAAAGGAAATCTCTGGACGAGCTAGGGACGATGCAACAATAATTTGTCGCCAATTCGTTGTTTGTGGCTGTTGAGAAGTAGATCGCAGACATGTCTACGGAGTACTCCGTACCTCAAAGACTTTGCGCAAGCAGTGCTTTCACATCCATACCTTGTACTACCCCATTGTTTGCTGGAAAAGTGGCCGGAGACTGCAGCGCTTTGCTTGATACCTTTGATTCTTAGTATTTGTTTGAGAGATTCGGCATGTGTTCCATAGCATTATGATGTATTCAAAGTTCAATCATTTATTGTTACTTTAATGTTCAGAGGATTCATATATACTATGCTTAAACATTGGCGCGGCTACAGGAGTGTGCCGCCGTCTTCCTCTTGTAGAACTACGTTGTAACACACGTTCATGAGGTATTGCTATTCTCTTCAAAGACTCCATACCTTAGGAAATTGACACTTCTACCCGCTCCACCAACAGTCTACAAGCTTCTCTATACACACTAACCAGACCGGAATAGCGCGCAAAATCTCTCCATGAACCTTTCTCCAAATTTGCTGGAGAAAGAGGCCCGCTAAGGTCGCTAACGATATCCTAAGGGTATTCTATACATTAGCTCATAGACTTGAGCCAGTCAGAGACCAAGCATCCCACTTTCGATCGCTACGAGCACCCTGCGACCACCTACCGCGCTGCCAAACATCATCATCGTCGTCTCTCCTCTCTTCAATGCCTTGCGTGGTCGAGAAGCAACGACATACCTACCTCATCACCGACTGAGGTTTCGAAGAATCACCCTATATGCCTTGGAAACAAAATGACTCGAGTCAGAATAGCCTGAACCCGTCGGCAAGGATGGTTACTGGACCGCAAGGTCGTGGGGCCACCGTACACACAGCCAATGAAGGCATCGAGACCTTCATGGCCGACCTCACTCCCAACAGTAACATGAGGGGTCTTTCAACATTCACCGAAATGACTACGCCATCAATGCGAACACCCAAACCGCAGAATACTTCGTCGCAGCACCAAACCACGGGACCCTCTGCTTCGTACTGCCAAACAGACGACAGGCTGAACATTTCGCCAGAGAACAGACAAACCCGCAAGAATCTTTTGCGCGACGCATTCTTCACAGACTGGAGAGACGACGCCTCCAGCGCCGACCTCGGCGATCCTGGAGAGATGCAGAAGAACGATCCACTTGGGACCATGATTTGGAAATTATACAGCAAGACTAAGACCCAATTGCCCAATCAGGAGCGAATGGAGAACATGACATGGCGAATGATGGCTATGAATCTAAAGCGAAAAGAGAGAGAGCAAGCGCGGTATGTTGGAGTCGCACGTTCATCTTAGGCCAGCGCTGATATGAAATTTTCGCCCAGCGCAAGCCAGCAGCCTGTAAATGCTCCCTCGGGGATCGCCCAGCTTCGAAGATCAGTAGACCTCTCAAATACTCCCGATCCTGATGCTATGAACATCGACGACTTCATCTTCTCCAACTCTATTGCATCTCCTGCTGGCCTCTCTACCTCTCCTCCAACGCCACCCACACATTCAACCGCATCGGCCATACCAATCCACAACAGAAAAGATATCCAAGATCAGTCACATCCCAACTTTCCTCCGTCGGCCCCTCCCCACGATGGGATGAGGGGTCACGAATTTGACTATGTCCAAAGGCGAGTGAGGAAGACGAGTATTGATGAGACAAGGGTGCGTTTCACCTCTTCATCGAGAGCTTCGTGTATACAGTGTAGTCACTGACATCTGCGGCAGTCTCGAAAGCGACCTGCCGAGTTTTCCCCACAAGTCAACCCTTCTGGCAGCATTATGATTCCGAATGAAGCAGACGGAGATGCGGGCCTGGGCGACCATAACCTCGACCAAGTCCACCCACCCTTTCCGATGCATGCAAACACCTACCCGCATGTCCCCTTTAACCTCGACACCTACAATCTGAACGAAGATCCCATCCTTCATTCTGCAGGACCCTTCCAGCAGAACTTCACCTTCTCTCCAGCTGCATCACCCATCCACAACAATGGGCCTTACTCATATAAGAACACGCCAATGGGGTCATCTCTCAACTCTACAGATTATTACTCGCCTCCGGGCTCCGCCCATCCTTCTTCAGCCTCTACACCACAGCCTGTGTACGACAATGATCACATGTATTTTGGCCGTCAGAACGCCGACCCACGGCATCAGCGACCTATGCAAAGCTACTCAACCAATCGGCCCTCCAAACTGTCCAATTCGATGCAGCCTCAATACATGTACAACCCCAACAACGATGCCATGTTCAACACCGTGACCAGTGCTGCATCTATGCCGACCGCCAACTTCACGGCCCCCACATACACGCAGCATATCAGTCCCTCGCAAATACATCCGGGATTTTCCAATACACAAGCACATGGGATGAACATGCCAAACAGCGAGAATATGTTTTCTTTTGGCGAAGACTCTGACAATGAAGACGATGAAGGAGGCACCTTTCCCGAGGGTTCCATGATGATGCATGCAGATTTCCTAGGCATGGAAGACCCTGCTATGAACATGCGTGGTGGTCTCCCATGGGATGCCAGCTCTGGAGGACAATTCAATACGATGGCGGCGAGATATCCAGGGGGTCCTCCAAAGAAGCAAGTGACAATAGGAGGGGCTGAGACAGTGTCTTCACCACAGGACTACGGAGACTTCACCCGTGCACATGGATCTTCGGCCTCGGTGAGTGACATGCGTAACCGAAGCAATGATCCTAGGACGAAGAAGATTCCACGCACAAGCTCAACTCCCAATGCTGTTCACCTCGGTCAGCAAGCGGCCATGCAATCCCGACCTCAGTCTTCTCCCAACTCCCCTCCAGAATCTGGATTCAGCAGCGTGGCCCCGTCTCGTCCAGGTAGCCCAGGTGGATCAAGGTCTGGTGACAACAATGGGGTCCCCACGACCTGCACCAATTGCTTTACACAGACCACGCCTTTATGGCGCCGCAACCCCGAAGGCCATCCTCTTTGCAATGCTTGTGGACTGTTTCTTAAGCTTCACGGAGTTGTCCGTCCATTGTCACTGAAGACTGATGTGATCAAGAAACGCAATCGTGGCAGTGGCAGTCAACTTCCAATTGGCGCTGCCTCGACCCGCTCTTCCAAGAAAGCCTCACGTAAAAATTCGATCCACCAGACTCCCGCAACGACTCCGCTTGCCGGCAGAGGTCAAAACGATTCTGCATCTCCACCCTCGAACTATGGATCCACAAATTCAGGATCAACAGCTGGTAGCACACCTACAAGCTATGGACCAGGAGCAGGCGGTATGGGTAGCCTCCCTCCTATTGCAGCCGCTCCGCCGAAACCAGCTCCTCCAATTGCAACAACGGCCTCCGGTAGACCAACATCAACTGTTGTACCCAAACGTCAACGAAGACACTCAAAACAAGGTGTCGGCAGAAATGGCGGTCAAGACGCAGATATGCCCGATGTTGATGATACCCAAGGGAAAGGGACTGCTCCCTCATCAAAAAGGAAAGATACTGCAACGCATCACATGGCGGCAGCCGGCATGTCTAGCATACCTGGCACGGGTATGATGGGTACCGGCAGCCAGCAACCCATGATGGCCGGCGGGCCTACCACTGGTACTCAGGAGTGGGAGTGGCTGACCATGAGTTTGTGATACCAGTTTTCGAAACACATGCCAGGCGATATCCGCCATGGGGCGAATCCTCAAGCGCTTTAGAAGGCTCTTTCCCCTCTCCTAATACGATCTCGACCACGCTACAGCGAAACCCTACTGTTCTCTGTCCGTACATACCTTCTACTTATGGGATTCCATTAGAGACATCCTGAATATACTCGCCCCTTGGATATACTCGCCCCTTATTCACGACACACATAAACCGCTTACTAGGCGTTACGGTCGGCTTTACGATGCTAGGGGGCTCTTTTTCTTTTTCACTCGCGACCTTCAGAACTCGATTTATAGTGCATGCTTTCTTGTCTTGCGTGCTTACGACTGATGCTGATATCACCGCGTCTGACGAACCTGGGCTCAGGTGTCAGAAGTGCGCAATGGGTTTGATTTGATGGGTGGCTATTAGATGGATCTGATTTTGGACCAGGAGCGATGACCTGGAAGATATATGGAAATGGGTCAGGTAACTTGTAAGGGGACGGCGGATGGATATGGACGGGAGCCTGGCGGAGGATACCTACGAACACAGATGTCATTAGACCTAGACGCTTGGAGGGTGTGTTGGCGTTTGAGCGAGATGATAAGACGATGTCGACAATTCAATACATGCATGCAACACGCCTATCTTTCCACAATTCAATCCGTGCCTGCGTGCCTCTGATCCAACTCCTGCGTTGATTCAACGGGGAGGCTTCGTGACGTAATGATCCTTCTATTATATTCACAAGTAGGAGCACTAGTCGTGTGCTGCGTTCATAGCTTCACCCACCAATTCACACCAACTTCGAACAGTTTCTCCGATTCGTCATTTCCTTAGTTCCCGAAAACTTCACCGCAATTGTGGCAAACATCCTGCAATTGGCATTCTTTTGTGACTTCTCATTGTTCTACATTATGAGGGGCCCTGTATTCGGCATCCCTTTGTTACTATCCTTCTTCGCATCTTCTCCAAAAACTCATTCCCATGCCGAGACTCCCTAGTCTGGGTCGCTCGAAAGGTCAATTTCCTCGTTGCAGTGCCAGCTTCTTTCCCATCTTCTCAGATCTACTGTAAGTTGCTCCCTACCCTTCGATACTGCCATGGCTACCTGGCGGGTTTCTTCGAATCTGTTTGGGCCATTCGTGGTGTTTGATGATACACACGAAAAGAATCTTCTACGCCATCGAGAAGAAGAAACACTGCCTTAGAGTCTTCTTTAGATCTGTGAACATCAACCCTTCCTAAATTTGACGCAGATCCGGCGGGGCTACCATACCTCACCCCTAGACCTGCAGCCACAAATTCGCCGAGCGGCAAGAAAAAGGATCAAGTTTCACTATAAAGAAATTACAAGAAGCTCGGATATTCTTGCGAAAGCCTCGCATTCGAGGGTTTCATTTCGCTCCCGAGTCCTTTGGGCACGGCATCCAAGGTCTGCGGAAGAGTAGATCAAGGATGATAGAAAAGGGCGGAGAATGGCTTGGGCAGCTGGGAAAAAGAAGTAGCAGGGAAGGAGAGTGATTGACGGGCCAATGGGCTGGCACGTAATGTGTATCTTCTTGCAATGCCTTTGGCTCATGATATGAGAGAGCTCGAGCATCTATCTTGTGCAAAATCCTTCTTTCCTGTCCAAGCATCACGGTCGCCCAGCCCGCACGAGATGCTTCTTGTCAGGCACCCCCCAATTCATGCAACGCTCTCAATGTCTCGTCTGTCTTGGAGTATCATACTTGGACACTCTCCAGCACCAAGACTTCGAACCTGGACTCGACTTGGCCTTCAGCTTTGTCATGTTCAACAGCCCGTCTTTGCTCCATGACCACATTGATCGCCATTGACAGAAGCCTCTGTTGGTCCTACGCCCACAACTAGTCTCTGTAAACATGCTCTTACGTCAATCATGCTCCAAATCCTGTAGTTTTGGTAAGGGGAAGCTCTGCGAGCTATCTATGCGGCCCTGTTGATGCTCTTTCAACACTACCATTGTTCAATCCAGCCTTCAGGACACCCAGCTGTCTTATCATGTACGCTCTTGTCTGTATACGGTTTACTTCTGCCCTCCCCTCTGCTTCTCTCCAGAGGCAGCGCCAGCACCGGCGCCATTGGCTGTTTCTTCGCCGAGGACCTTGGAGGCGGCCATGAAACTTCTCATAAAAGCAATCGGTCAGTGGGTGATATGGGAAACGTAGCATGGCTCAGGAAGGTAGTGATCCATCTCCATCTGCTTCTGACGCATCTGGAGTGCTCGCCGGCACTGAGATCCCCTCGCAGTGCGCCGTTTTTGCATTTCCACTGCAGCTCCCAAGGCAAATCTTCGTAGGACCTCACTCCGTACCTCACCTGCGCCACTGGCGACACCCAGTGCCTAACGATTAAAGAGAAGTTTGACTTACGCTCCGCCCCACCAACCCCCCAAACCCCTCATATACTCCGCCTGCACAGCGGTCATGCCAAGCAAATTTTCCATATCAGCTACATGCGCGTTCAGCTGCGCCAGTTGAGCGTGTAGATGTGTGTACTGTCTGTTGCGGTTGATTGTAGAGGCCGAGGCGGAGGTCGAGGAACGGTAGGATGAGGTGGAGGGCGTGGTGGTGGGGTTGGTTGAGGAGGCACGGTTGGATGAGGGGGCGGTGGACATGTTTGGTTGATACGATAAGTTGCTAGGTAACCAGGGGAGCGGTCCTAGGCTATAGGAGCATTGAAGGGTGAGGGTTGTGTAGTTGTAGGGAGGAATAGTAAGAGTAAACATGCGCGCGATAGCTGCTCACGTGATGAACTTCTCTCCTCGAACAGTTTTATTGGATCAGGCTAGGAGAGAAAGTCAGTCTTGTTCTTCGATGGGAATGGCTCATCTACAATTTATTACTCATTACGCAGGGGAAAGTATTTTGTTATGCACAATGAGAATTCGTCTTTATTTAGTCCCACGCCCCTTCCGAGCAAGACCAGCTAATACACAAGAAGCAGCTCTAGCTGCCATAAGACTACTTTTCTCTCCCCATTCATGCCTCCCCACAGATACGTGCCTCAAACCTGCTTCTGTTGCGTGCTGGAGGTTTGGAAGAAACAAAAAAATGCCCCAAACGCTGACGCCAATGCATTGTTATGTTAGTTTGCCCCACGATCTCGAATAAAGACATAGTCGTGTGCGTATATACGATCAAAGGAAGGTGTTCATGCCGAAGAGTACTTTGAGAAAGGCCCATAGGACATTTCTCTTTTCGATTAAAAGTGATTCTGTGTTGGCCCCCATTCTGACAGCCCGTCTATTATTGTTGGATTAAAGGAAGTATAGTGGCTGTATGTATGCAATGCTGATGAAGTATAAATGCTCGAAACCAAGATGTCGTAAACTGCTTCGTAGTTGTGCATAGAGTGCTCGGCGAGACAGTCGTTCGAAGAGGCAAGCGATCTTGAGATGCCGGATGTTGACGCTCAGAATATGAGGCGATCGGTCCTCTCACTGAACGCCGACAGAGTGCCCTTGAAGCCGAGCCGCCTGTCGTGGCGCGAGGCTGCTCTGGCTGCTGTGGGCCGAAGGATCGGATTCGATATGTGCACTTGCACCGCTATCGCCACTCCCCGCGCTAGCGCTCGCACTACCAGTCAGACTACGTACGTTTTTTTGTGGAGGGCCAAGAGGGCCTTTGGGTGGGTAGAGTTTGTTGCTCACCCCAGCGTGCTGCTCGACTTGTTGCGGTGCTACAGCATTTCCTTGGCCAGGAGGGTACCTAGGCACAGGCTGACGCATCATTCCTGGAGGGGAGGGTCCTCCATTGGGATGCATTCCACCTGGTGGCATATACCCATCCTCCGGCGGTGACGGTCTCCCCATATTCCTCCCATTGAATGGATTGCCAGGAGACTGGCTTGTCCGGCGAGGCATCCCAGGAGCTGCGCTCGGATATGCGCCATTCATGCCAGCATTCGTGCCAGCTCCTTGCAGCTCGTTGAGTCGGGCAGCTGTCAACGAGTTGGTCCTTGATTGGTCTCCAATCTCTTTCCTGTCAACAGTGCCATAACGATTGGAAGAGTAGCCCATCATTGGATTGTCCAACGGGTTGTCATGCATGCCAGGCATGTTCGCCATCATCTGCGCTGAAACTCGGTTTCTGTTCAGACCAGGTCTCGGTCCGAAGCTGTGGCTGTTACGCATTCCGGTGCCTCTTCCCATCACTCCCTGCTCTGGGTTCTGACGGATCTGGCTAAGGCTTGGAGCCTTGCGATTCCTGCGAGATGTGACACTCATCATGTCGACGCTGTCAGGATCCACTGCAGGCATAGGCGGCCCGCGCATGGCCATAGGGTCGAAGAAGTCATCATCATCATCGTCATCGTCATCAAAGCCGCCGCGGTTGGAGGGTGGTGGCCTTCTTGGTCCTTTGCGCATGTTGTACTCCTGCTCTCTCAATTGCAATTCCCTCTGACGGAGGTTGAGTTCACGTTCTCGAATTGCTAATTCGGAGGGATTCCCATTGGCCATGTCGTTGTAGCTGCCGGCCACACCCCCTTCTGGTATTTCATCATAGAGCACAACATGACTGAAGTCTTGGAGGTCGTCACCCTCAAATGATGGTCGTCGGGACAACTGGTTTGGAGGAGGTCCGCGAGGATTATACCCATTCGATTGTCGTGAAGGATAGCCATTCATTCTAGGTGGCCCTGGCCCTCCCCGCATCGGGGGGCCCATTGACGGCGTCCGTCCACCACGCATGCCGTTGCCATTTAGAGAACCATTTATAGAACCATTCATATGACCATTGACATTGCCATTGACATTGCCGTTCATTGGAGGTCGACCAGGCGCGGAAGACAATCGAGGAGGAGGAGCAGCGTTCCCTGGTGGAGGATTTGGGGAGACTGATGGGACTGGCCTCTGCTGATTGATAATGTTGCAATGATGGAGTAGCGCGTACAATGTTTCAATGCGAGGTACACTAACTCCATTTTCTTGAGCAAGCTTGATGGGAGAGCCGAGATAAGTCTCGACCTCCATAGGCCTCTTCGCCGCAAAGTCCTGATACATAATGCTGTTGGTGTCTAAGGGCTGTGACATTTTTTGCATTGTCCGTTGCTTGAAGTCCGAGTCGAAGTGGCAATTCTGAGAGGACGAGATCTGTAGAAGCTCATCTATAACATCCGAGATCATGTCCCGCACGCCAACCTTTTCAATCAACTCTGCGTGTGACGGGGTTTCAAAGAGGACGCTGGCAGGATGGAATGCAATTGGCCTACTAGATATTAGCATCGCTGACCGTGATCCGAAGGTCAAAGGAATTCTCACCCAATCATACGCTCAAATTGCTGTTGTCTGATGTTTGGAGAGACTTTGCAGTCAACTTGGCCCGTGCTTAATGTCATGGCTAGAGCTTCCGCCATGTCATTTTGTATAGCAGCGGGAATGGCCTCGTTCTTGTTTGCCGGTCCCACCCACACATCAGTGGCGCCAGTATGTTCGAACTCGCTAGCTCCCAATTGTGTGATTTCCGCTCCGGATACCAAAGAAAGTACCACGTTTGTTGGGAATCTTTGCTCCAAATGCGATTCGACGCCAAGTGTGTGTGTGGTATTCACAAGGATACAGGTATGCTGCGGAGTGACGACCGACTCGATGACAGCAGCGAGATCGTAGACGTCTGGCAATGCTTTGACGCAGAGGAGGACATAATCGAAGGCCGCCTTCCTACCCGCAGCATCTTCCGGGCTTCTCACGACTGTAAAGATCAGTATGGCTTATAAGATCGAGGCAGGACGAAAGATTTTACTCACCATGGCGTGGCTTAAATCGTTCGTTGCCGAAGAGCTTAGATCTGTAATAGTACGTTAAGAGTTGTATCGCTGAGTATGGGATTGACCAGTTCGATGCTCACTTGAATGAAATCCCATATTGGCTAACGTTCTCGTAACCACTCTTCCAGACCAGGGTCACATCACAAGCATTGGTAGCTTGCAGTCTCCATGAGAGGAATGCAGATATAGGATTTCCGCCTAAAAGTAATCAGCATCTTGTACATAGGAATTTTGGTAGACGCTTCGAACAAACGTACCGACACTGAGTATTCGAAGACGAGGAGGACTGCTTGACGGGGCCATTCTTTGACAGTTGGTACTGTCAATCCTTTCTAGGTGTTCGAGGAGCACAAGATCCGGATATCAATTCTTCTGTAATCGATACCTCCAGCTATCCAAGTGAATCCAATTATATTGAGCTGTCACCGCGATTGTGTATTCTCTTATCCAGGTTGTCCTACGCAAGTGGGAACGGGGACCATGAGTCCCAGAGATTGCGCCCGTAATAAATAGAGGGCCTGTTTCAATGGAGTCTTGCGCTGCTTAACGAGCGTGAGTTGCAGCGATTGTTTATAGAGTGGCTGATGCGAAGGAGCGGACGCTCGATGGGCGATTTGTTGTCGGTGTGAGTTTGCTGGGGTTCCTGAAAATCGAAAGTCTGATCCGCAGCGTACGGAATCGCTAATCTCTGGGGCTGGGCTTTAACGATAGTGAAGTATTGGGTGACCGCGGAACAGAAAAGCGAGGGGAATGCGATGAGATCCAGATGATGCAGTTGTCGATGTCGCAGTGACACTGGTGTAATTTGCGTAGTGTAGAAAGACTGTTGCTCGCAGTCTATGTTTTCTTAGGAATCACGAGTTTCAAAGCTTGTACCAATTGGGTTGGACTAGAATACGGTTACGACAGTAACGCTCATAGCTTGTAATTTGGGCCAGCTGTAAAACTACGTCTACAACTACCCTCCATGTTGCAATCTCGGATGTCAAGGCTGGTCAATGGCAAGGGTGTACAGAGACCTGCAGCTGGCTAAATTATGAGTATACAGTGGTTTTGTCTACAAAGTGTTTCTATAGGTTGATATCTCCCTCTACGGAGGTTACCATGTGCAAAAGTTGAAGAACAGGGGCAAGCGATTCCTTCGCTACCAAGCAAGGTCAACAAGGCTCGTCCAGGTGCCATTACGGAGTCTTCTTGCGAGAACTCAGCCAAGCTTCACTGTAGCCCAAAGCCCAAGTCGCTTGGCTCGGTATAAGTGGAATTCGTACGAAAAAGTTTGGGCTCTCACACCGTTACATCGACTCTAGGTAAAATACCGGTAATATAACCCGGCAAAGGGATTGACGTTGAATGGCGGTAATGTCTCCGCCAAACGTGCTTTGTCTCGCGTCACCATCCCTCAGATCCGTTGAACTCATAAATCGAGGAATTCTAACACAGCTGTCCAAGGCAAGATCAACAGCAGACGATGTTTTTCGTTCGTAAGGTTGTTCTAATTGAACTCCCAGCGTTCAGGAAAGCGCTGATCACGACAGGCAGGCCAGCGAGGCCAGCTATCTATCAAACCTTAAAAACCCTGCCCCCTAATTTTACATCCAACGCTGCTCGGCCGATCGGTTTTTTGTTCATCCGAAAACGTTTTCTCTCTCATGTTGGGACACATAGACGATCCAGCTTTCAGACATTTTACTCGTATAATTTCAGATCTGCGCAGTGCTGCACAGACTGATAGCCTCCATGATCTGCAGACTGTTTATTATGGAATCGCGAAGATCAATCTTGACACTTGACGATCTTTAGCGATTATGGACGGCCGTTGAGTTATGAATAGCTTCACTTTCCTATTTGAGACGCAAGCAAGGCTTGGAAGATTCTCCTACAGACCCTGAGTGGCTGACAGATTTTAATTGCCCGTGCTGGCTTCACCAAATCCGGTCACAAGAGCGGCACCTAGCCGCACGCTTTAACAAGTCGCTAATCACCAAACCATCTTTGCGAACAGAAGTGCCCCTTTCTACTTCTCAAACACCGTGCAGGTACTGATGCTATCCAGGATCAAGCCTTTTTTGTCCAAGCTAGGGGCGTATACCACACCAAGAAATCGTGGGGGCGGAACCGACAAACAAAAGAGCTACCTCAGCCATTCATTTTGCTTAAGCGAGGCCATCTACTGTGATTCGAAGAGAATCAGCCCCAGGTCGAGAGCCAGTCTACGACCATTGGACGAGCTTCCGGCACCATATGTAAGTTTTGAATGTGATGTTAATGCCTGGCTGGGATGGGTAATGCTCAATTATCAAAGAAATTCGGTTGGTTGGGGCATGAGCTCCATACTGACATACCCACAAAAAGGCCCAGAGCCAGTCTACTTGTTTCGATGGTTGGATATGAGCGCCCAACTTCCCCAGAAATTTGAGCATATAGTCTCTCCGTTTGGTCATTTTGCGCGCGCAACCATCGCTGCGAATGTGCCATAACCCCTGGCTCGGGCCACCAATAACAATTAAAGCTCCCGAAAGGCGGTTTCCAGGCAGTCCCATGCATGTTGTCGAACATTCTGTTTCCTATCCTAAGCTCTAGCAGAAGGGATCTGCGACATTGGAAGAGCAAAGGATCCAGGTATAAAGTGAGGATACCTTCACAACAAAGCTCGTTCATTTAATCCCCTCTATCGTTGGGAGACAGAGTCACCACTATACAATCGAGCCTCGTAAGCCTGCTTGACCAAAGGCGCAGTCAATTTCTCTCTTGAGTTCCGCTCTCTATTCCACCGCAGTAAGCATATTTCTCCAACGTGCTTGTCCAACGCATGCATGCTCAAAGAATGAAAGCGCCAAGCGCCATGCCAACAAACAAACGCCTCCCTATGGCATCTCTGAACTAGAAAGCCTCCTTTACACATCCAACTACGCAAGAAATTTTCAACAAAATTTCCTGATCATGAATCATGATACTTTATCATCACAAAATCCTCATGCCCTTCCCTCCCCTGACAAGAAACGGACTAGGCATTTCGTGGATTTCTGGATCCCAAACCGGCGCGTCCAGATTCTCTTTCTTCGCATCCTCCAGCACGCCCTTCTCTATCCTCTGTGCCTGACTCACACCACCAGCTCTCGCCTGCGCAAGCTCCACAAGCGTCCGTCCGCCGCCATTCTGGCCAAGCAGATTGCGCTGCATAACGGCTTTGAACATATCGTTCTCAGTCCCGCTCATGGGTGGCTTGGGCGGTGCCTTACGCACTGGCGAAAAGCCTGAATGCTTTGGACTTGGTGATGATGGTACTCGTGATGGGCGATCACCTGCTGTTGATGGGAAGAGTGTTGGTTGAGGTTGGCCGCTCAAGCGATTCATTGGGGCCGTCTTTTGGCGAAGGAGACCTGGGCGGCTCGCTGCTTTGAAAGGATCTGGTAGACCTGATGGTGCTCGTGTTGGCGAGGGTAGATCGGGTAGAGTGTCTTCTTCGTCTTCAACGACGATAGAGGTGCGCGGTGAAGAGGGCTGAGGTGCTAATCGGTGTCGCTGGACGGCAGCAGCGGCAAAGATGTTCTTACTGTTGGGAATACTCGATGCTTGTGCGGCGGCTGTGCGTCGAGGCGAGAGTGAGAGGCATGCGATGGACATTGGGGACGGGTCGTTCATCTGCACGTCCATTGGTGAGTCGAATTGGGTCCGAGCCCGAGACAACGGACCTCGTGGCCGCTTCTTAGGTGGTGTTTTCGACGCTATCACTGGGGGTGAGTCGATTGAAAGACTGCTGATATCCGTCGAAGACGGGAAGTCTGTGTCTGCGCTTGTGCTGACAGATGAGAACCCCACACTATCTTGCGAAGACAATACAGGTTCCTTGGGGCTGGTCTGTGAATCGAGACATTGCTTCACTTCCGCTTCGACCCTCGTCCGTATCTCGGCTTCGAAGATCTTGTGCAGTCTCTCTTTCTCAATCTCGACCTGGCGGTCAATCTCCAACCGTGCCTTCACCTCCCATTCCCGGCGTATGGTTGACTCTAACGCAGCTCTCATCCTCTCCTTTTCAACATTCATGTTCGCAATTTTCGCCTCCACTTCTTGAGCCTTCAACACGGTTTGCTCTTCCTTCGTCCTCAAGATTTTGCCTAGCTCTACTACCTCTCTCTCCTTCCTTATTAGTCTTACGGCCGGAAGATTCAGAAGACTTGCGGTATCTGGTCGCTTTAGTGGGTTGACAGCCAAGCAGCTCTTGATAACATTCTGCAGATCCTGGGAGTAGATCGATGGCAGTGGGTCTATTCGGCCTTCCTTGATCTTTTGTATGAGGTGGAAGTGCGTCTTGGCGTTGAAGGGTTGAGTCCTTGCGCATAGCTCATACATCACGCAACCCAAGGACCAGACATCCGAATGGAGAGTGTAGCGCTCGGCTGCGCATATCTCAGGCGACATGTAAAAGGGAGTTCCTACATATGTTGATGCAAAATCATGGGATTGCATCAATTTCGAAAGTCCAAAGTCGCCAAGTTTGACTGAATTGTCGGCTCCGAGGAAGACTGCAAGACTTAGCGGTGAGTCAAAATAACGTTGAAATATATGACCTACCGTTCTCTGGCTTGAGATCGCGATGCAGTATCATCACTTGGTTCTTGCCCTTCAGACCCAATGGCTTTAGACCATTGTTCGGACCCATGACATTCTTGCCAACCTCTGGCGCATCCACACCATAATGACACCGATAGAGAGCAGCAACAAGTTGAGAAAATATGCTCCAAACATAGTCTTCGTCGGCGTACTGGTTTCTATCCTTGAGTTTCCGGATTTCCTTGCTCAAGTCCCCCCCTCCGCAGTATTCCATATAAAGGTAAAGCTCTTGTGTTGGTTTGAGGTGTTCTCGGTGATAGTATCCAACGATATTTGGGTGTTTGAGGGAATTGAGGATGGAAAATTCGGCATGCAGTTGTTCGCGCTCTTTCTGGGACATCTTGATGTACTGAATTTCTTTCCGACAAAGTATCTGAGAGCATGATCAGTAGTCATCGAAGGATTGGGAAACTTGAGGGCTGGCTTACATGGCCGTCGGATGCTCTTCGGACCTTCCTGATGGTGCCGAATGACCCCCTTCCTGGAGCAAGGATTAACAAAACATTCAACACCTCATTATAATACGGTTAGACCTTACCAATCACCTCCAACAGGTCGTACTTCTCCGCCTCGACGCCGGTAGCCATGCTGGCGATAGGTAGTGAATGCAAGGTTGCAATTACTGATGCGATAATACTGAAAGCTGAGCTGTTAGAATGTTGATTCCATCATGCGCAAGTCAGTGTCTCAAGCTTCACTAGCATCTCATTGGTGATTGGCAAGAATCTGTATTTACCTTACTCACTCGGCAATCGCGATGGGCAACCACCGGGAAAACTTCGGCAAAACTGTCATCCATAATCGATACCCAGCTTGCCACATATTCTTCACTTTTGGGCTGAGTCTTCCAAAAGTCCCGTTGCGTATTCTGGCCCTCGATGCTGGACAGCTTGAGAACGCTACTCAGTAATCATGCCGTTACTCAGGAAAGACCAGATAGAAGCCAGTCTTCTCGAAGAAAACCAAGCCATCGAGGCTGGCAAGCTTAAGGAGGATAACCCTTTGGATCTCAGCGAAAGCTTTACCCAGCTGTGCGAGGCTTGCCGGCGCGGAGACCTCAAGGTCTGCCAGGAGACGATTACAGAGGGTGCGAACATCAATGCAAGAGATCGCTTCGATTACACTCCCCTTATTCTCGTATGAGACGCCACCGTAGTATGCACTGCCATTGTTTGCTAACGCCTCAAGGCAAGGCTAGTCTGTGCGGCCACTTCGAAGTAGTCCAGCTCCTGCTTGAATCAGGTGCTCTTTGCGATACCTTCCAAGGCGAAAGATGTCTCTACAATGCTCTCAACGACCGGATACGGAATCTACTGCTCTCATACGACTATTCGAAATCTACCGATCCTCTGCAACCATTCGCTTCCCATATCACCTCTCTCTTGACGCGAAAGCAACCCCAGACCTCAGATATTGTTGTTATAGGAGCGGGCGAGACGTTTCACTTGCACAAATTTGTCCTGTCTGCAAGATCTCCATACTTTTCCAAGAAGCTGTCGCCTGCGCCAGAAACAACGTCTTGGAAATTGCCACCGGCTATTCCACCTCAAGCCTTTGGCATAGCTATACGATACCTGTATCTTGGTGAAATATTGAATGACGTTGGCGGTGGACCAGGTACAGGTTTCTCTGAGGACGAGATTTTAGAGGGACTAGATAAGATTAGCAGATATTTGGAGATCAGAAGTCTATGGGATGGTATTCTGGAGGCGGGTGATCGCAGGCTCGCAAGACAACGGAGAGCAGACGAGGTCGACAAGGGCCAGAATCAAATTGAGGCATGGTATCGAGACAATGTACTGAAACACAAGGTGATCCTTAATATTACGAAGGCGGACAACATTAGATGGGATTGGAACAATGGAATCTTCGCCGATGTCTTATTACGAGCAGACGAGCCTGAGGATGATGATGAGCTCCAAAACTTAGACGATGAAGATCTGTCGGAGAACACACGCGAGACCACTGGGCCATCAAATGGAATACCAGTTGGGCCAAGGGTTCTACCATCACGGTCTCAATCCAGAAACAGGAAATCGCGAAAATCTGTTCTCTTCCCCGTACATCGAGCTATGCTCATTCGAGCTGAATTCTTTTTGACAATGTTTTCTTCCAGTTTCCGTGAGGCCCAAAGCACGGAACATTTGCAGATCATACCGATAGACTGCTCGCCAGAAGTCCTCGAAGTCGTCCTTACATTCCTTTACACAGAGAAGACCAATTTTCCCCTCGCGATTGCCATTGATGTACTCTTCGCTGCAGATCTTCTTTTAATTGAAAAATTGAAGCTCAAAGCTGCTGTGGTCATAAGCACTCTAGGTAATGGTTCAATGTCAGAAATTCCTGCTCGCTTGGGTACAGCCGATGACAGCACATCAGAGGAGGAGGAGCTTGACATCTACGATGTTGTCCGTGCTGGCTGGCTCACATGCGTACCGAGACTGGAGGAATTTGGGGCCAGATATTTCGCATATAGACTGGAAGACTACATTGATGAGGGAGACTTCGCAGATCTAGTTCGGGAAAGTGCTGCAAGAATCAAAGGCAGGCAGAAAACGGATACGATTGAGCTGCTAGATGAGTACGTTTCCAATGAACAGCTTACTATCTGGAGCTGACAGTATGCCTAGTATCCGATATTACCTGTCAGAGCGATACCGGTTGCGCTTCGAAGACTCTGGTATTGAGGACATGATGGAAGAAAAAGCCGAACGGCCTCTTGCTCCCCAAGGCGAGGAAGCTGACAGTAAAGTACCAGACGACGAAGGCATTGATGTGAACCAGCTTCCCAATGGCGGTGCTCCCAAAACGGATATGCATCAGTCGAACAATCAATTTGTGATACGTACTCTCAATGGAGAAACTGCTTCCGATGAGCTAGAGGAAGATGCAATAAACTATCAGATACTGTTGGGTAAAATAGATCATCTGCTAGAAAAATTGAAGCTCGATGCTTAGATAGAGTAATGTAGCGTATGTATCCTAGAGAAGCATTCCTACATGAGGAACCAAATCACCCTCCAAGGCTCGAGATGAGAACTTGCTATGATCATTGGTATCAGTGACTGACCTTGAGATTTAGAATTCAGGTTCTGATGAATGATTGTTCCGTTTGCATTGCCGCGGACTTCTGAGGCGCGCGGCTTGGCTCAATTGCCGACAGCTCTATAAAGTAACCTTTACTTTTCCTCAAATTAGAAAATCGACCCCTTAGGAGCCCATAAGAAGGGTGCTATCCTACGGGAAACAGAATGCTTCGCTTTGTAAGTGACGTACGGCATTGTTCGCTAAGTTTGAGCTGCCCTAATGGCTATTGAGACAGCTCGATAGCTATCGAACTGGAATAAGAAATTCGCGAAGAGCATGGGCTGACTTTCCACCCTTCGATAGCACAAGAGTCTTGACGTGATCACCCTCTTCCACAAACCATCCGTACCGTCCTCGCTTCGCGTCCTCACCCTCCTCAAACAGGTCTCCGCACATGCATCAGAAACAGCAACGGAAGACCAAGCTACAGATCACTCAGAGCAGAATAAGCTTCAGCGCACCGAGTTCCAACTGAATGTTACAGAGGATCCACCAACTGGTGACCAGCTGAGGACTATCCTCGAATATACCGGAGATCGGAAAGCAGGCCAATTGGTGGATGGGGCCAGAGATGCAAACGATGCGTTGAACAAAATGAAGCAAGACGTTGGAAAGTTCAAGGCACCGGTGGTGAGTTATATTGGATCAAAGTAGCCGAGATTAGTGATTGAGAGAACTACAGACTGTGGATTGGATGAATGGCAGAGCGGGTATGTCCAACGAGAGATGTCACTGGTGCACGCACTGACCGAAGCAATAGTTGTGGGAGACGACGAAACTGAGATCATGAAAATGATTGCTCAGCTACCGAAGGAGACAAAATCCTTGTAGATTGAGCTGTTTTGAATGACATTGTGTAACCGGATGAAAAGCCTACTATGCTGATTTTTGAAAATCTCGAAACGAGCGAAGGCCTCGCAGAGCCATTCCATACGGGTGACCTTGCTGACGATCCTAATATGTGCTTTCAATCAGTGATGATCTTCGCCACTGCCCCTTCTTTTTTGATCCCACCGAAGCAGCAGTGAATACAACAGAGTTCGTTGAGCGATGAGTATGGAAATCATCTCCTATTATGCTGGCCGTAAAGCGAACGACTGAGCAATGCCAAGCATCCTGAATTCATATCATTTGGAATTCGATTTCTGTAGATCGATGCAAGCTCGTGTATCCCACGTGGGTGAGCCAACATGACCACCATGCCTGTGGGATTGATATGTCTACGTGGACCGGACATCGAGACAAAGCGATGGATCTGTACAGATGACACTTGAAAACTCTAGACGGATCTAAGCTTTTCTTCCTCGGCTTTCCATACCGATTGGATCAAAAGTTACGATTCTCAACGCGTTCAACGCGCTAAAGTTCAAGTGAGGTGTTGCTCTTCCCGTCTCAAAAATTGCAGAATACCACCGCGAAACAACACCCCCCGTACCTTCCATTCTCACCCACTCTCACTGGGTTCGCAGACAACTCTCTACAATCATCCACGCTCAGTTGGATATTCATTTACATCGCTATGCAGTTTTGCTTTGATGCTATCAACACTTGAGAGCATTGGATATATCACACGGCTCCCTTGAAGATCCAAAATCAACACAAGCGTCTTAGCATCTGCTTTACTCTACCACTATCATGGCCTTGCCACCAAACATGACTTTCCTATCAAATACAAACATGGCAACGCCGCTCCCCACTGTGGCTACGAATATGGGTCAATACACGGACCCACTGCACCACCTGGATGCTCCACCAGGTGTTGCGCCGTCAGGTGCGAGAGCGGTCCTCTCGACCTGTGGAGGTAAATCCGAGCCACGCGAAAAGGTTCCTGGAAGAGGCATCATCATGAGATCCAGCCCCAAAGATGATCGCGACTCCATGATAGCGGTCTTCCAGGAAGTATGTCCTGATATCTGCAAGGCGGTCTCCCACCCCATCATGCCCTCTGACCTCCACGACTACTTTGACGACTACGATATCCATATTCACGGATGGGCATTTCTCACTGAAGTCCTTCGACACATCGCTACTATCAACGCCGATCGAGCGAAAGAAGTTGCCGTCCGACAGACCGAAGCCCAAAAATTCGCAAACCTTTGGATAGCCTCAAATGAAGAAGCTTTCTATTATTTGATCCACCCGGACTACGCAGAATATGGAATCAAAGACCTCTTCACTGAGGAAGATATCAAAGACCATGCGGAGGATCTCTTGCTGGAAGCAGTTCCGTTGATTAAACACATGCGACAGATGACATATCGCAAATGTAAGTAGGCTGTTCCATGGTCCTATTCAGGTTCTGACGAGATATGTCTTTGCCACAGATCTTCAAGACGAAAAAAGACGTCTCGAACAAGAGCACGAAAAGGTCATTATAGAGCAACAGAAATATGGATCTGTTCGGGCACATGTTCAGGTACCTGCTCGGATACAAGCTCACGAACAATTCCCACGCAACCCTCTCAATCAGGATCCTCGATCTATCTCGAATCCCGAGCCAGTCCAGCATAACCGAGAGGCTCAAGGCAATCCACGGATGCGTAGCGACTTTCATCGTGGCCCTACAGGTTATGTTATGGGTGGTACGGGTGGTATGGTTGGTATGCGCGGTGGACAGAACCCCGGTGGAGCTGGTTTTGGAGCCATTCCACTCCAAAGGCGTCCTGGTCCTTCCGGCTACCAACACCTGCCCCTGCAGAATGGACCCATCCCATTTGCACATCGTCAGGGAAATTTCAAAGGAAATGGTCCAAGAGGCAAGAAAAATCCCACTAAGAGAATGTCCGACGATGCTCGTAGAGGGTCAAACCTGTCTGCTTCTCGACATCCATCGTTTGGTCAAGGACATCCCAGTGCATGGCAGCAAGTGCGCTCTCCGGACTCATTCCATTCGTTTCCTGGTACACAAGTGCCAACGTACTTTCCAAACATTCAGGTTGGTGCCCAGAATTGGTACCCTGACGACCAGAGAGTCGTGACTCCAAGCTATCCTCAAGCTGTCGAAAACCCAGGGGCTACTCCTCATTTCCATGCCAACGTCCGACAGCCTCAAGCCAGTGGTCAATTGCACTCTCAGGGACGCTATCTTAGGAATCCGTATTCATCCATGCCAGAGCTGAACACGGGACAAAATGACGGTGCCCAAATTTTGATACCCTCTTCTAGCCGAACGTACGCTCAAGACCACCTCGTAGTGGACCCCCACGCACTTGGAAAACGAGACACTGGGTATCAGTCAAAATCCGTGCGCCAGTACAACCCCGAATCCCAGACCCAGCGGGCTGAACTTGCACCTATGCCCAATGCAGGCCAAGCTTCGGCGCAGCGTACTACTGAGCGATCCAGGGAGGTTCCAGAAGATTGCAAGATCTGGATTGGAGGTCTACCCAGCAGTCTAGACCAAGCTCCAATTGAGGCAGTACTAAAACAATGCCAAGGCTTCATTCGCGCCACTGCTGCTATCGCGAGCAAATCTAACCCCCCAGCTGCAGCTTTTTGTTTCGCGGAGTGAGTAGTCACTGGCAGCAAAATCTCTTCCATTCCGCGTGGCTAACAGAATTCTAGGTTTCAAGATCGTGAGGCCGCCATGAAGGCTTTCAATGTCATACCTACGCTTCAGCCTGAATGGATGGCAAAAGGACAGACCCTAGCTGCGAATTGGGCGCGCAAAGACGCTTATGTTCCAGCCAACCTCCGGACAAGATATCAAGCCAACTCACGTCAGTCTGTTGCGGAGGCGTCGCCAACAAAGTCGCGCAAGGCTAGTAATGCGGCAGTCCGACCATATCAATCTACTCCGGAAGAGCCCAACAATCGCCGCAAAAAGTCAGGTATCCAACAACAGAGCACTAAGCCAATGGCTGAAGATAGCAGTAATAGAGTACCAGCAAGCTCGGAGATGGTTCAGCTGGAGTCTGTCGATCCTGCTATCATCAGCTCCAGTCTCCAAGCTGAAGATTCAAATCTAAATTCTAGTCATATCACCAAGACAGAGCAATCTTCGCCGGTGGACCCCAGCACCAAGATTGGCCGCACCGATATCGTTGAAAAGTCTTCAGGATACACGGGCAATGCACCCTCAACGCAACAGCTAGCCACCGAGAACACAATTCCCCCCACTCAAACAGCAGAAGCGCCCAGTAGCCCATCAACGCTTGACGGGGCTCAAGATTTGGCAGCTCCTTCCAACAACAATTCGCCGAAGAAGAACAAGAGCAAGGCGAAATCTTCAAAGAAGCTGTCTGTTTCTGAGAACAAGAAGGGTGAGGCTGCAGATGGCATCTCTTGCCCCGAGCAGAATATGCCAAATGCGCAAGGTAAAAAGGCGGCTGGAATCGGCCAAGGAAAGAAAGCGAATGGCTGCACCAATGCGAAGCCTAAGGATCGCAAAGTTGATCCGAAGATCGATCCAGCGAAGGGATCATCTAGTTCGGCGTTGCCAGTGACTACCGAAGTCATGTCGGAAGATCAAGTTACTTTGAATAGATCTACGTCGGCTGCTAACCCGAAGAGCTCGCAGCGTGACGCCAAACTGGAGAGTTCTCAAAAGCACGCGAGCTTTACTTCTGGTTTTGCGAAGCGTGGTAACGCAGAAAATGCCATGACGAATGGAATGTCCAAAACAGCGGTCGCAGCAACGGATTCATCGAAAGTAAGGACTCGGGGTACCAGCACTTCTACGTACGATGGGGGGGCTAGCACTCCATCCTACATAGCTTCCACTGCGGCGACCTCTCTCCTTCATACTGAGCGTTCGAACAGCATAGCAGAGGATCTGAAGCCCTCCGAGCTGGCTCGAAATGAAGCATCGGTCCCTGGTGTCGATCCAGACCTACTGCGAAACAAGCTCGAAGATAAGACCATAGGCCTGGGTGTCACTCGAGCTCGTGAAGAGCCCGCGGGAAAGGACGCCTCTACAGAGGAAGGGCAATCAATCGGCGTCCCGGCAACCGCACCACACGGACCCGCGAATGTTGGCCAACGAATCGTGACCTCTGTTCCTGATCAAAACCAAGCCGCAGCAGGCCAGATGATGTCGTTTTCTTCCATTTTCAAGCCAGGTCAAGTTGGCCAGCTCGATCCAGAGAACCTGGCCTCACAGAACCCTCAAGCCAAAGGCACTTCAAGCAAGTCTGCGGCCAAAGCTGCGAAGAAAGCTGCAAAGAAGGCTGCGGAGCCAAGACCTAAGGTACATGTGAAGATGGATGTGAAGCCTGATGCGAAGTCAGGTGCGGAGGGATTTACTGGTACACCAGCCACAAGGATGACAGGTGGTACGCATAACATAAAGCAAGGATCAGGAAGCTTGAATGGGATTGATACTGGTCAAGCTGATCAGCAGAAAACCTCCGAGAAGACACTCGGAAAGACATTAATGACCATAGCAGCAAATGTGTCGACTCCACCCTCGCCCTCCGCTGCTGGCCATCGTAGCCCAGAGCGTAAGCAGCCTCCACAAGTCCCCGAGCGCTTAAGCTCATTGGCGGTGCTGTCGACTCCGATCGAGACGCGTAAGAGGAAGGCGAAGGTCCTCACACCTACAGAGGAAGAGGCTAAGAGTTCATCTATGAAGAAGGAAGCTAAGGGTTCAGATAAATTTACTGCAGATGAGCAAGCTTTGGTACGTAAATAGCGTTGTTCACTAGATAATTTTGTATATCAAATCCATAGCTTCATTCCAATTCCATCCATCTATTCGAACAAATATCAAGTCTTTTTAGTACTGGGCTAATCAGTATGTGAACAGACGTCTCCCACCCCAATTTTGGCACAAGCGTCAAATATAACTCAGGAGAAGTTGGACCAGTCGAAAGATGCAGCTGAGTCTCCCACTGGTCCAGAGCTAGCTACGCAACGCCCGGACGCTACATCAACAGGAGAGAAAGTCATGCCAAAGCCTGAAACACCTTTCGAGGTCGAACCGCCCAATGAGAAGCATCATTCGAAGCCCGAGACTCCTCTCCTGGACAAGAAAGGACATGAGTTTGCCGCTCCCAAGATCGGCTCCCAAAAACCTTCTTCTGCTATTGAGGACTATTACCGGGAGAAGAGCAACTACCAGGTTTTGCACCTTGGACCCCGACTCGCTAGTGGTGTCACGTTCTGCCCATACAGCAAGCCAAGTCCCTCATCAGCGGCTTCCGCATCAACGTCTTTGTCTACCTCTGATTCGTTGGTGATGCCCACGAATCGCGCCAAAGCAAAGGCCGGACTGGCTTTCAGACGAGCAGGCTACCACCAGCTTTCGAAGTCCACTCAACTGCAACCCGCGGACCCACGCCTGAGACGTATGGAGGAGATTGAGAAGTGGTATAACTTTGAACAGTCTGCAGGAAAAGATGCAGAATCACTGGTCACTTTAGTTGATATCCAGGGCAGAGTGACTCGCGATATTAAGTGCTCTGACTTTGTGCAGCATTACGACACCATCAACGGTGCTCATGATCTCCACCCGGCTAAAGAACAGGCGGCTAGACTTTCTCGAGTAACACTAACAAAGGAGGCCAAGGGTAACGATAAGCCAGATGAAAAGGCTACTAGTCAATCAGACGAGACCCAGATAGATGATATCAGCGGTTCACAGTCTTCAGATTTCTCCGTCGATCTAAGTAAACGATTGTTACCAATGTGGTTCAATTCTAGCTCCAGTGGCACGGATAATTAGGCCAAGATTCAAACCTGGCAGGCGCAGGGCTATATATCTATAAAACTTTACCAAGCCTGACAGATACTGTACCGAGCTCGCTCTTTCTTCACGAACACCAGACCAGACACCTACGCCCAGGAGGATGCGTAAGTCCCCTGCAACCTTCTTTCCTGAGCCTGGACGAGACACCTTCCGATTCAATTTCACACAGAATTGGACAGGTTTTGACACGCTGGGAAGGGTACATCTGGCGTCGAAGATGGCTTGCTACCACCACGGACTCCCAATCAAGTGCACACAGGCAGGCTGACAGCCAAAGACTTTGTGGATCACGTGGAGTCATCATTTGGGGAGGAGGCGCGGCCCGTCGTCGAGAAAATTACGAAGCTTGCGGAAGTTAGCGAAGGTCTTCGCAAGAAGGGGAAGTTGCGAAGCGGTGAGCTTAATTTGGGGTATTATGAATATGCTGGGGCCGAGGAGCTCGAGGTAGTCGAGTTAGCCGAGGTTATTGGGAGGTTCCCGAAGCGGACACATTACAAACCATTTGACAATTTCTCGAGTAACGCTTGCAAGTGAAATCGTAGTTGAACTTTCAATTCGAAAGCATGCTATGCTATTTGCTACACTGACGCCATCGCTTCGTAAAAGCACCAAGTCAGGCAATCGTTTCTCTTTCGCTCCGTTCCTCATATGTATAATCCATTGCCGCCCCTAGTGCTTTTGGCTTACGGACCAAAGAATGAAAGCATAAGAAGCCATGCCGATCGTTTCAAATGAAAACAGTTCTTTGTAAAACAGATACCAAAGAGAACAGGTTAGCATCTAGCTTGTCAGAAGATCGTCCCAAAAGACCCGTCATTCGGCAGTGCTTTGCGTGGACTAGCCGGCTTGCCATTCGGATCAACGGTAGGCTTGCGATGTCTATATATCGAAATCAGCGTGAGCTCAACAGCAAGAATCCAAGGGCATACCTGAATGTGAAGCCAACGAACAGCCCCTTCCCCATCTTCTCATCACGATCTGCCATACTCTCTAGCGCAGTCTGCTTATCGTGCACCTCCTTGTACTTGGCCATGTCTGCCTCGTTCGAAAAGTCATCGAAATACCCAGCATCAGTCTCACCATCAAGCTCTGGCACGAATGGTGCACGCTGCTCCCTCAACTTCGACCAGTCTACTTCTGCAAAGTAGACATGCTTGTTGATCTCATTAATGCTACGGAAGCGATTCTTTTTCGAATTGACGCAGCGCTGGATCAAGTCCCAGGTACGTGGTGAAAGGAAGTAGTTCGGGTCTTCAAATTTGGGCTTTCGGAGAACTTTGTCCCAATTGCGCAAATTTTGCCAAGTCTCGTCGACAGTGGCGCCTGCGAAGGGTGGATAGCCTGATAGGGCTTCGAACAGCATACATCCGAGGGACCAATAGTCGACCGTAAAGTCGTACTGCTCACCTTTGAGGACCTCTGGAGCCATGTAATCTGGTGAGCCGACTATTGACTTCGCGTAATTGACCTCACGCTCACGCAGGGAACGATAACCCTCTCGTCGCTCGGCTACTGAGCGCTGTTCCATTGGGTGGCCAAAAGGAGCGGAAAGCTGGCCAACCTCTTCAAGCTTGATGCGCATAGACTCAAATTTCTGGGGCGAAAGCATGCCCGCTGCTAGACCAAAGTCTGTAAGCTTGACATGGCCAGTTGCATCAATAAGGAAATTTTCGGGCTTGAGGTCACGATGGATATAGCCGAGCTGGTGGAGGGCGTCGACGCAGCAGAACATCTCGGCAATATAGAATCGAGAGTGGCGATTGTGTAGAACGCCGGTGTTGTTGAGGAGTGTCCTGAAGTCACCTCCTGGGACGTATTCCTACAAGATACAGTCAGTAAACGTCCAGCATGGAACCAGCAAATGTAGCATACCATCGCCAAGTAGATACTCTTCTCATCTTGGAACGCATAGAGTAGCTTTACCAGCCATTCGCTCTTCGCTGCTGTCAAGATATCTCGCTCCGTCAAGATATGTCTGATTTCGTCCAGCTTGAAAAGAAGCTTCTTGCTCATGACCTTTAACGCACACACTTCTCTCGTATCTTTCTTCGCGGCAAGATATACCTGTCCATAACCGCCTTGCCCAACTTGAGTCAGGATCTGGAAGTCACCATGTTGCAGTCTTGTACGGCGCTTTCGGAGATTGGCTCGCTCTCTGCCCAGGTACTTGTGTCGTGCGGCTTCATATTCTTCTGCAGGCGTGGCAGGAGGTGGGGGAAACTGAGCGTTAAACGCGGTCTCACGGCTCTGGCGGTGAGATACGTAGCTAAGGAGGTCGAAGTAATGATCGAGAAAGTCTGCCAACGATTAATTGGTGGAGTGAATCTAACCGCCGTAAGAGCTTACACAGCTGAGTGACATTTGCTAGACGTTTCACTTTCGGCATTTGGAGCTTCTCCAGCTCTTCTGCTGTCAGACCACGCTGGGTGTTATATCGTGCCTTTGCCCCAGAATCTGTATCTCTAGCTTGATATGGCTCCTGGCGGGACACTGCAGCTTGATTTGGAGATGGCTTCGACTGCCGTATACCTGGTGGCGTGTTCTCCTTTCCTTGCTTCCGCGTTGGACTGCCTGGGCCTAAGCTGTACTCTGAACGGTTGATACTCTGGTCCAAGCTCTCGTCAAACACCTGTCTGCCGGCCTTGTTGGGCGAGTGAGGGCTCAATTGTTGTCTTCCAAGCTTGACAGGACTGCCTGGATCGAGTCTCATAGCATTATCGAAGGCATCTGGGAGCTCGGTGGCTCCTGGCGGAAGCTTGCTCTTGCTGGGGCTCCCTTGAGGAGTGGCATATGGAGATGTGAAACCGGCGCTGGTTGGGGTGTGAGGTGACTCATAAATATCGTCTCCAGAGCGAGTGTGGAGCAGAGGAGGTAGCATTGGCATGGTGAAGTTGGGTTTGCCTTTTTCCAGGGGCGAGGGCGGAGGTCCAGCAGCGGCCATGCTGTTGATGGGATCTGCTCTGGAAGAGCGTCGACAGTAAGAGGCAAGAGCCCCGTTGCAGGCTTGGGAAAGCTCGCTGGTGCTCTGAATCTTCCTAGAATTGGCTCAAACAGACTTCGTAAAGGCCATTGACGGTGTTGATGTGGCTGATATGCAACGCCAATGAACTTGGTCAGATAGCAGTTGCGGTCTTGGCAATTTTGGCTTATCCGTTGTCAGGGCGGCAATTCGGGAATAGCCAGAGCCAACCTACTTTAAAGTACGACCTCTTCTTCAAGTAATCGTCAGGCTACACTGATTTTCACTGCTCTGCAATGCGAATAACAAGACAGCTCGTGAATATGATAGCCAGGCTGTACTCGACCATGAAAATCTTTGAAAGCCTGCCAGACACATCCCAAAATTTACTTGATGGCATTATGACTAGACTTTCTTCACTCCACAGTCTCGAGATTGCTGATCTTTACGTCAATCTACGCTTTTGGAGATATTGATCTGTTTCCACTGAACTTGCTGTAGCAGGGCATAGACTGTCGCCCCAAATGCAGTAGAGGGAATATCACAATGACGACTTTCCCTGACAGAACAGCATTGAGCTGCGTGATCTGCACGACATCTTACGTTGAAAGCTGCCATTTTCGTACCCTTGATGAGTGAAAGAGTAAAAAGTCTGAAAGATGACTTTTTGAAATACTGTGTTTCTCTGACCTGGATAGAATGCCAAATGACTGCCTCTTTGTACGCACGCTACCCGTAGTGTTGACCGTTATGGTTAGCTGGCTCCACTCTGGACTGCTCTTTTATAGCGTGCTCTATCAAATTTTCCTCGCGTTTTCGGCGCCCATTTTCTGTCCTACACCTTCTAGCTAATGTCGAGAAGAGCGTTTTCGGGACTGTGACTCTCTAGACATGAAATACCTGTCTGATCACGCAGGCCTCTAAAGTCCATAACTTTCCATCGACAATCCTCCAATCGCAGATACGCGCACGACCAGGATGTTCTACAGCCACGAGAGTACGTCCGAGGTTCCTTCCATCTATTTTCAATTGCGATAGCTAATAACCTTCTGCAGTTCTAACTTCCAGAGAGGGAGGCGTTGCAACAGTATGGTGTGTCTCGTCATGTTGAAGTCTGCCTCAATGTCGTGAAGTTGACACTTACAGGCTGGTCGCCACGCTCGGCTCCAAATCAACTTCGAAGAGAATCAATCGAAAGGCTATTCTCGACGTCAACGTGCCGAAGACATGCCAGATCATCATCGAACCAGAAGCGCCTATGGCGTTAAGGCTGCAAAGCAACCTGCTGTCAGTACAAGCTTCGGCTTCTTTGACCCTTGCTGACACACTCTTCCTTGTCCTAGCTACGGGGTCTCGCGTGTCTTCAATCAACAATGTGGCTACATCTTGTCCGACGCGCAAATTGCCCAGAGTAATATGAGGGCACTGATCAATGCCGTTAAGACATCCGAATTGGATCTTAATGCCGGAAAGGCGCGGTAAGCCCAATCCTTCGTGAACACTTCGCTTGTGCTGATTGCTCCGATAGGCCTGATCAGCTCATGCTCCAGGATGATCCAGCTTTTCTGCCTGACTTTACCTTCCCAGGCCTCGACATCGACCTGTCTGCTCTCGACATCTCGACCGACGAATCTTCTCGACGATCCAGTATATTGTCACCAAATTCACAGCGCTCAAGCCTATCCAGCCACCCGGATGCCGATGAGTCCATGCTAGGTCTCATCATACCCAGCTCTAATAGCGGAGATGCTGGAGACCTGGGTGGCTTTATCTTACCAGAGGACACTGGCTCGGCTCAACGAAGTGCTAGACAGGGACGTCTGTTGGATGACGAAGATGAAGGCTTCAACATCGATCCTGGCTTCACTATCGACGCTGATGGCAACCTCATAGAAGGGGGTACGCCTGGGCCTAGTGCAGCTCCAGCTGGTGGCGTAAGGCTAGGCAGCGATTCTGCTGCAAGTGGTCGCGTACGGCAAGAGCTGCTAGAAGGGTTGCAAGCAGGCCAGTATGAGGTATGATCATATCTCTAACACGTGTAACCCTAACTTATCTCATTTGAAAGCCTGGAGCTATGGACCTTGAACTTGACCTCCCACGATTCGACGATAATGATATTGTCCTTCCTGATGCTGAAGCCTTTCCGCCAATGGTGGCACCACCACCGACCGGCGCTGGCTTTCTCGAATCGTTTTCGGAAGTGCCAGGGGAACATGAGTCGTCTGGATCTGCCGAAGCTCCTTTGCAGCGCAAACGCCGAGCAGCTAAGCAATTGCCAGTCGATGACAGACAGGAGTTGCACAATGCTGATCTTGCGCAGTGGAAGACGGAATACTCAGCGAACATGTCAGAAGCAAAGGAAGCCAGGAAGCTTCATCGAGCCCCTTCGATCGCGAAAAAGAATGCAGCGATCTGGTTTATTGGTGCAGGTATCGGCGGTGTTGGCATAGGCCTGGGGAGCTCCAAGTTTAAGAGTCCTCTTGACATGTTTGCTGGAGATTCTATGCTGGAAGCTTTGACAGGCATCGGAACTACAGCAGCTGGACGCAAGAGAGGTCGCGAAGAGGAAGGAGACGAGGACTCGGACAGCGAGGCTCGGCGAACACGAATGAGAGACGGCGACGAGGAAGAGGTTGGTCGTGGTAATGAAATGTTTCTAGATGACAATGATCCTTTGATGATCTCAGCCGGCGAGGTAAGGTACCCCTTGTTCGAGTAATCGTAAGGCGATTAATGTCTCCAGGGAATCGAAGTTGGCCGTCATGCTCCAGCGCCACTTGAAGACCCCTCTTTCCCCTGGAACGTCAGCTCAGTCCTAGGATCTCGTCAAGGCTCCATTGCGCGAGGTCGCGGCTTCGCCAGCAGCATTGGCGGCTTCCCTACTAGCGCTGGCGCACTAAGCTCTCTACCAGGTATTGGAGGTGCAGGCCCTGGATCCCTCGATAGGCGAACCAGCCGGATCCCCAGTGCTAGTCCTCTCGTTGGCCGCGGCCGAGAGCGATACAGCAGTCTCGAGTTTCCTATTCGCGAAAATGACAATGGTCTCTTAGGTAGTCGTGTCAATTCAAGCGACCACGCAATGGACGATTTCCAACTTTATGGCCCAGGAGCGGCCGTCGATACCCAAACAGCAGCAAACTCTCAATGGGTGAAGACGACCTTGGACCATGAGGCCCACAACTTCCTGGACTTCGTCAGCGCTCAGATTGAGGCTATTCCAGCCCCTGCGGACGACGAGGAAGACGAGCTGTCCGGTGATGGTCAACCCAACGCTTCGGTAGCCTTCGAAGTTCTACTGCCACCATCACAGCATACTAAACTCGTTGCGGCACAAGCACTGCATCATATCCTTGCTCTTGCAACGAAGAGCCTCCTTGTTGTTCGGCAAGATGAGCCTTACGGTCCGATTGAGCTCACCCTACCCGTCGATATTTGAGGACCACTACGGATCCTTCTGGCTTCCCACATTGCGAGATACCGATATCTTTTCTGCATAAGAACATGGAGTGGGCACTATTTCTTCCCTTCACGATTTCAATTATCTCGGCAAAACGGTTTGTCGCTCACATTGCTCAAAATCTTGCTACATCTATTCTTCTCTAGCGTATACCCACCCATGTACGATGTCGCTTCAATGTAAGATCAGTTACACTATACAGATCAATGAATGGCTTCTTCTCGCTTCAGCTGCAGATTGCTGATTGAATTTTTTGTCTGTGCAAATGCCTGGACTGCTGCAGCTTCGCGGGAAAGTTGGATCTGATTTAGCTACATGTCCGAAGCCTGCGTCACTCTCTTTCTATGCCTCTCGCTTTCAAGACCTCCCTCTGTCGCAGAACTTACCACTACATGCAGTCCTCACAGCCGCACCCCAGACGCGCCGAATGACGTTGAGGACGGCACCTCGCGGGTACAGAATTGGAGTAACACCTCACAAATTAGCAATTGTGTTACTTACCTTTTGGATAGATTTCTCTCTACACAAAGGTCTTCCCACAGCCAGAAATTTCAGCGTTTTGTTTTCCAATTTTCCTAGCTGTTCCTTGCTATTAGAACGCATCACTAACACCTAGGTTACTCTATGACTATCACTACTGCCATACCTAAAGTACAGAAACACCCTGACCTTCCTGAGGGAGGGAGGAAATATGGAGCCTTCCAAACAGAGATCTATATGGACGGCCTGCTCAAGAATAGACTGCCAACTGTGACCACCGACCCAACCAAATCGGACAACAAGCGAGAGAACAACTTGGTGCAAGAAGCTTTAATTATGTAGCAGGGGGAGCAGGCGAGAAGGCAACTATGGATACCAACCGTCTGGCCTTCAGACAATGGAAGGTTCGCTCAATGGAATCCTTGCCTATCTTTGTCCTCAGTCCCTAACACCTGCTCACAGATGATCCCAAGGATGCTTCGACCTACAACCCACCGAGACCTACGAACCGAACTCTTCGGCCATAAGCTCGAGTCGGCCTTCATGATTGCCCCGGTCCGCGTGCAGACGATCTTTCACCACGACAAAGAGCTTGGCGTTGCAGAAGTGGCTAATGAGATTGGCGTGCCTTATATACTTAGCACAGCATCAAGCAGCAGTATCGAAGACGTTGCGAACGCTAGCGGTGATGGTGTGAGGTTCTTCCAGCTTTACTGGCCTCAAGGTGACGAGATCACGAGATCAGTATGTCTATTGCCCTAAAATTGACTTGATTAAGACGTTGAGTTTGGGGGCGAAGGGGTGGTTGATTGGGGGTTACGTCGCTCTTCTTGGTTGTCTTGAGGAAGTGGAAAGTTAATTGTGTCCAGACCATTTGTTTACGGACTGGCTGTTGGAGGCAAGCTGGGAGCCAGAGATGCCATACGAGGCCTATTGGCGGATCTCGATCAGAGTATGAGACTGTCTGGAATTCGATGCATAGCGGACTGCAACCGTTCGATGATTCGAAGAGTGCAGTATGGAGGCGATGTGACCTCGAGCCGTTGAAAAGCATAGGTTTTAGGAACACAACATTGAACATAGAACAACCATACATGCCTCATGATTCATATACACATTCACAGCGTCCAACCCATATTTACAACATCGCCATCCTTCTCCATCTAGATACCTCTCATAGTGCCTCCAAACTACCCAAGTCACTCTTCATATAGCCCTCATATCCCTCATATCCCTCCTCCCCTACCAATCTCGCCTTCTCCACCTCCTCCTGTGTTACCCCCTCCCACTCTTTCCGCGGTATCCACCCAATGTACGCCCGATCCCCAAATCCACCAATCCAATAAACCTCCTCCACCACCAGTCTCCCCCACCAGCTCTCATGAATAGCGTTCCCCGGCAACCACGCCTTTGCATCCGGATGCCTACTCAAAAAGCACTCGTCCACATGGTCCTCCTCCACCTGCTTTTGAGGTATGGGCTCGATATACCCCATGAGACTGAAGCGCGGCATATTTGCCGGCGAATAAGTGTAGAATTCATCGCTCGGCGGCGCTGAAGCAGGAGGATGCCAGCGCAGTGATAGCGTAACGTTGGAGCCGGAACGTGTGTTGCGGAAAGTCGTAGCAATGGAGATCGCCAGGATTGTAGGTGCTGAGGGATTGGAGGGGCAGGAGGCGTAGTAGTCCATCAAGCCTATGGGGGCGCCGGAGAGGCCTGACGGTGTGCCCCATAGTGGAAGCGGCGAGTCTTCTTGCGTGTAGAGTGAAGGGGTGTGGAGTGTGGGGAAGACGGTGGAGAGGGTGGCTATTGAGGAGAGGTTGAGGATGCGGCGGGCGAGAATAGCGGATTCGTGGATTGTGGGAATTTGGTAGGTTGAAGGTGTAGAGGGGTTGGAGAAGATGTGCTGCGGTAGTAGGGTGTGGGATGCCACGAGGGAGGAAAGGAAGAAGAAGGTGGTGGTGGTGGTGGTGGGGAGTAGCATATTGACGAGATGGGATGGGAAATGGGGAGAGAATAAAGCGTTGTGAACGTTGGTTCCACACGATGCCTTTGATCATATGTTTGTCCGGTCCAGAAGATCGATTAGGTCCTTACAAAAGTGATATCATATGGACCGGACCGCTATACCTACTTAAGGTCTATAAATTTTATGGCCCCAACATCAAGCATCTAGGAGCCGGAGACCGGTTCCCAGCAAGGATCTTGTGTGTCTAAAGTATATCGACCATGGAGTTTGTTAGAAGCATATACTGGTATGCGATACAAAATGCAGCACCAAAGGTTTGTCTTGCGCTGATGTTACGTGCGAAGTGCTTTGATGACCTCGTACCTACCCTATTCGATGCACTCATGGCTTCCTTCCTCCACATACTTCCCCTTATTCCTTCAATACCGGCTTCTATATTGACAAAAGAGTGTGAGAGCTTCCCAAGTATCAAAGTAAAGAAAAACCTTCACTATGCCTCCGAAGCCCCTATTCCCACCGTCTCTTACTTCATCTTTGCCCTCCTCCATTTCCTACCATCTCTTTTTCCGCAAGATGAATGGAGTTTGTTCACCATTTGGGCGGTAACGGCCCCTGGATCCCCAAGATGGATGGGATAGTACCTTAAACGATAATATGCTGGAATATGGCCTAGCGCCTTGGCATATTGCTAGATAGCTCCCTCAGCATAGAACTTCTGATTGAACAACATGCACCCCCATTCAGAATTCCAACATAATATCTCACCACCAGGTGGATGCAGCGTACAGCAAGTGCACATGGTGTCTAGGCATGCTGAGCGATATCCTACCGCGACTGCTGGAGGCCGGATGCTTGATCTCGTGAAAAGAACCAAGAATTTTAATGACACATTCAGCGGGGAATCTTAAGTCTTTGAATCATTGGGAGTATTTTGCCGTTGGTTCGCAATGCATGTTTGTTTCTTTTTCCGACGAACCCCTTTGAGTACTGAACACTGACCAAAGCCACAAGATCCAATAAGCGCCCACGACCAACTCACGGCAACTGGCCCTTACGCTGGCACGCTTTCGGCGTTCAGGACTGGTACAAGTCTCCGCTCACGGTACCAGCATTAGCTCTCTCCACGCAGGGATGGCAAGAAGACCGACTTCTGGGCCAGCAATTCGCAGCGCGTGACTGAAACGGCCGCGTGCTTTGCAACAGCATCCTGGGGACTCGACTGGTCTTCGAAGCATGCTGAGCTTCACATTATTCCCGAGTAAGTCGATCGCTGTGATAACTCCCTCTCCTTTGCCGTAAAGTGGCTTCAGCCCAGCGTTATTATATTCCTTAGCATTAAGCCTCGCAAGGAAATACTGATCCTACCTCTACATTAAGCGATCTCGGCGCCAACACTCTCACCCCCGAAAATACCTGCCTTGCCTACGTCAACGATCTCGAGTTCGGTCACGACAACGGCTACACCCAACTCTCCGCTTTCCGCTCCACCTGCCTTCCAAAGCCATCGTCGCTCGCCTAAACGAGGGCAATCCAAGCACCACATTCACTAACAGCGAACTCTACAGCATGCAAGAAATGTGCGGCTTCGAGACCCTCGTCCGCGGCAGCAGCCCCTAGTGCAGTGTTTTTACGCAAAAGAATTGGTTGATTTTCGAGTATGGGCGGGATGTCATTCATGAATATCGTGCTGGGCCAGGTAACAAGTACGCTGGCGCTATGGGATGGCCATGGCTCAATGCTACTGCAAACCGGCTTAAGAAGGGGTCAGACTGGGGAGGTTTCCTTCAGCTGGTAAGATTGATCTTTTCTGCTTTATGCGCTTTTTAAGGGGTGAGAGAGAGGGCTGATAGCTTAGACAGTGTTCATGATGGAGATGTGCTGGCGTTGTTGACCGCGCTCGATATTCTTACCACTCCTCATCTCCCTACAGCATACCGGCTTGATGACCGCGACTGGCGCACTTCGCAAATTGTACCTATTGGTGGCAGCGTCATCTTTGAGCTCCTATCTTGTGTTGCCACCGCTGGCCTCATTCCCGAGCGAGAGCAGCGAGCAGGCTTATCTGTCCGCATCAACATCAATGACGGTATCGTTGCGCTGCCGGGTTGTGACAATAGGCCAAGAAGTAGCTGTCCGCTGGAGAGTTTTCTGGAGTATGGGCGGAGCAGGAGTGATGAGGTTGGGAGGTTTTGGGAGGTTTGTGGATTGGGTGAGGAAGCTGCGGAGAGGATCACAATTCTGCATCAGTGACATTGAGGCAATGGGGGATTTGGTGGAGTAAGGAGCGGCCTTGATGGCGAAACCGATAGATCAAATAGGCCTCTGATGGCCTGCAGTGAGCGGAAGAGTATGGAGAATGCGGGTTTTACAGCCATACTTGCGATTGGGACAAGAAACTGCTAACGATGGCTTAGATGGCACATGTATGGCCGGAAGACGAATGTTTGCTGTGGATATATTCTAGCTGGCTATACCATCTTCACAACACTATCAGCAGTTGCGACGACCAACTCGCCACCACGTGCCCATTCCCCTCTACCACTGACGGTACTAAGGAAAAAACCCACATTGAGTGCGCCATCGATCGTCACCCTTTCTAGCCTCTCCTTCCTCTGTTCGCGCTATGTGTAGACAGCGGCATGATAATTGCAGCGGCTCGAGGATACGACCCAGCTGGCGAAATTTTGTCGTCGAAGTATGGAGATCTCTGAGAATTCGCCTGATCTGATGTCAAATAGAACGAGGGCTTTCTGGGAAGGCTTTTGAGCGTCGTGATCCGCGGGCTCATCAGGCTTGAGGTACTGTTCTCGAATCTGCTATTGCTCTAGGTAGAAATTTTGGACGTCATGATCCCTGGGCTCGTGGGGCTCCAGTTGCTGCTTTCACTTCTGCTACCTATGAAGAGTGACTTGCGTGCCAGGTAATTTTCTTGTAGGCACGGTTGGTATTCACTGAAAGTTTCGGTACGAGATTTTCCTGACGGTCTGGAGATGATGGTCTTCAGTCGTTCCACGGCCTGTATGGAAAGCTTTGAGGTCTTGTGCGCTCGACGGCATTTGCAGCGCATACTAAGGAGCCATTGTATGGCCAACTTCATTCAAGGCAACGATACCAGTAATGCAGGCAAATTGGTACGGAAATGAAATGCATATCTGGTAGGTTGGATGGAGAGAATCGAGTGGCGAGTATCGCTGAAGGATTCCACGAGCAGACGTAGCCGGTAAACAGCGGGAAGAATAACGGTCAGCGATGGGCAAAAGATGGGGAAAGCACCGATAAGAGACCGAAGGAGAATTAAGAGATCGAAAGAATTTTCTTGCACTGGGCTCTTACCTGCATGCTCAAGATGCATGGCCAGGGGATATTGAAGAGTACTTGCATCATCTGTTGTCCCGTGCTCGGTACGGGGAGACGCGGGGAAGACAGGCATGCGAGGGCGTCCAATAGTGTTGTGAAATGGCGTACACCTAGAGCGTGTACTCGACAGATGGGGCCATAGATGGAGCGTTATTATTAATCATGTCCGAGGTTGAATATGCAGGTCAAAAAGGTTGTAGCGATGCACAGACAATGTTGACTTCACGGCTTGGATGAGCGGCCCCCAAAATGTGTAACGCCACGGATGCTGGCCTGTCAAACGCCTGTCTCGTGTATTGTTGACGAAACTGTTATGGTGTGGGTGGTGTGCTGTCTCTCTCTGAGGCCGATCGGGCCCCTGGTGCGGCTGCTCTCGTTACACCTTGTCTATTCTTGCTCGAGTGGGCCACATGTAACGTTGGGTTGATACCGTAATCCCGTGATCGCCGGTGGCTTGGACGATTGATGTTCAATATGCAGGACACAGAGGCCTTGACAGTTCGAAGGCGTTGAACTAATGCAGTGTATGACTGGAATCGTTGAAGGAATGGCTCAAATTAAGGAAGACACAAAGAAGACTGGACGGGATGTTGACTAGAGAATGAGAAAATGGGATGCACATTTTCAATGCTGTAACGAGCGATCTGCTGACCTGTCTCGCCCCAATCAGGCGCAAAGCTTCAAAATAATTGAACGCCATTTCGTAAGTGTTTCCTCGTGACTTCTGCACCTCGTATTTTGAGAAGGGGATTTTTGACAAAGCTGTTCTGCCTTATGGTGATCTTCAGTGCTGGAAAGAGCCGTCAGAAAAAGCCCCAAGATCGTTAGTGATGGAGTGGTTGCTTTAAGCTCATCCGAGCCCAATCGCGTAGTTTCAGGTATTCTTGGAAGAAGGATGTACTAGGAGAGTTTCTTATATGCGACATACGACACCTGGAGATTCCGAAAATGTCAACGAAGGAGCGGAACGCTTGAAGGACGTGGCGGTGCAAAGATTCCGTGTTTCCGTCGATGGTCTTCTAACGGTGCTGCAGAGAGCGTGGGGGACTGCATCGAAGGAGCTGAGGTTGAAGCGTGTCAGTTAGGTTCGATGCATGCTGCCTCCCGCCAACGCCTTGCAGAATGCGAGGCCCAGTGGTCATGTAGAATCCTGCATGCTGCACGTTACGTCGACGAGGGGAACTTATACGCGCGGCAATGAGAGGCAGGATTTAAATTCGGTGGCAGTATAGTCGGTTTTTGGGTGAGGTTGAAACCTTTCGCGTCAAAGATGTGAAGCACACACCACTAGACGGCCCCTGCCAGCTCATCAAAGAGTCGGAAATCCTTTTCGAGCTATACAGGCGACGATCCAGATACTTGTTCGCTACTAGAAGGTGTGGAAGAAACGAAGAACGAATGGAAGCATGGATCATGTGGCGATCAGTATTGCCGCACAACTGGCAGGAGGCCGAGGAGGCCACGGAAACAATGACCTTTGTAGACTGTCGTAGAATGAGGCATGAGGAATGCTTCGGGATTCATTCAGTAGGATCCTCGGAGAATTCTTTTAGTAGCACGTGGGAATCTGCGTGAGTGGCGTGTTCCTGAATTTTTGAGATATACGCACCCAGTCCCTGCTGGGCTTTGTGGGGTCGTGCGTCATTAGGAAATAGATTTCTAAGGCACTACTGGTTTGATTAATTGCAGAATTACCCCAGCATGGTGGTTGACAGTCGAAAGACCCAATCTTCGAGTGCAGCCCATCGACATCGCGTGTAGCTGCCATTTATGGAAGTACCTAGGTACCGTGATATCGATCTGAGAAGGCTGCCGGGTCAGCATTATCATCCCGCACAAACGGAAGCGGAAACGGGAGCAAAAGTGAAGATGCGTTGGGCCCCAGTTCGCTGGAATCTAGAGAGATGGCGCAAGCTCAACAGCCTGCAAGGTACAGTTTCTTTGCCTCATATCAAGATCATCATTTGGCATTTGGTATGGTGATAAGGAAGCTTGTAACCCTAATTCCCCCAAAAATGATGTGCTTATTTAGGCTGCTCCGAGACCTCCTCTGGGAGATCTGCAATACTATCGTCAGAAGTAGTAGTTTCGCCGTCGCGCAGGTCCTCGGTGTTTACCACCGTACTTTCTCAAAGGCCTATGATGGTAAGGGTTGCGAGAAGAGGCGAGGCGAGGAGATTTTGTCCATCTTCTCAAGAACTAGAAGATGGGTTATTAGGATCTTCGAGATCTTCGCTCCACGTGTGCCTCCGTCTCGTGGTCTTCAGGGATTGAAGGTTGTTATCTCGTGGCGTACTGGAGTACTGGTCCGTAGCAAAGCGCATTTTTCCTATCGACCACGTCTGTGAGAAAGCTCCGATAGAATACTTTCCCTAGCTGCCAGTAACTTTGTTGGTGTAATGTTGAAAGTTTTGTGTGTTTCTTGGGGACTCCTCGGACCAGAATGTTATTCTGTTTGCCTCGGCAATCTATTCCATTTCGGGCTTAGCGCTCACAAACAACCAGCCCAAAGTTGAAAGGCCTCAAGCTAACGGTAAGTGATCCGAGCAGCGAGCGATTGTGTTGGAGACGGAAGTATGTAATTCTTCGGCTAAAATGAGCTCGCGCACCAATGAAAATTTCAAAAATTGCTGGGTTCGTGGATCCCTGTCACCTCGACGACAGCTGCAGCCCTGTGATCAGAAATGTCACACTCATCATCCTTTTAGGAGATCTGGCTGGAAAGGTTGTAAACCTCGGCGAAGGGAGCCGATTTCGATTCCAGCCTTGGAGATACGGATTCCAAGATTGATCGAGATTGCTTCTGACTGGCTGCCAAAGGATTGACCACTCCAATGTCGACGCTTCCACCAGCTCCTGAATATGCAGCACTAGTCGCATCATTGACTGCTCTTGGCTTGGGGGTCGATCTGATGATCATCTCACATGGCTGTAGATCTCCGACTCGCTGGAATTTTATCCGCAGCACAACGGAGCACAACATCAAGACTATGCTTAAAACTTGCGCCGCCAACAAGATTGCTGTCTTTATTGCCGCAACGCCCACAACATGGCAAACTCCCCTAGTCACAGAGACGATGATGCCACGATCCAGCTTCAACATCCGTGACCTTACTTTAATCTTAGGCACAGCAGCCGAGGCGCAAAAATCTCCGAAGTATCTATACTGAAACAACCGCCCAATGGCTTGAATTCAAAGGTATCTTTAGCCCTGGCACAGTCAAGCAGATTCAACGGTAGTGGCTTGAAAGGCTGTAAACTATTCGCTGATCTTGTTGTCTCCCCCTCTTACATTGCGAGTTGGAGCGCGCGCCTTCCAGCGAGATCTCGCTTATTGTAGCAAAAGAAACCCCTCGATGCAAAGCCAAGGGGCGCCATGATTGCTGGGATTGCTGTGATTTCCAGCTGGTGTAAACGGAGCCATGGAAGCCCCCGCTTTCGGCAAGTTGAGGGAAGATCGAGTAGTAAAGGCGGATTTTGCTTGTGCTGACACCCCACCATCCTTTAGCCTAGTATTTACAGTCTAATACCAGGCTTTTAGTAAGGCAGGTACTAGCAAAAAAGTAAATGAGACGAGACGAGACGTTACATCGAGACACTGAGCCATAGGCCTTTTAACGGCGGAAAATAGCGAGTCCTGTCGTTGGTGCTCTTCCCATATCCGATCCATTTCTGCTTTCAACACCATTCACCATCACCTTCCCAAAAATCCTTACACACATCAATCGATGAAACGACTGATTTGCATTATTACTTTTCTGTAGCACTCACTTTAGCTCGTTAACTTCGTCTCGAGTCATGCTTGGGGAATGCCTGCAGAGCACATGGCCTCATTAGAACCTACACTCTCGACTCACTAAACAGTTCAACACGACTTTGCACGTGTTGATCACCGTCTACGACTCAAGGTCCAGTCTTTCGCCAATTCAACAAGCACACGGCGCCACTCCGTCCAGTCGGATTATTCTTCTCAGTTCCTGCAGCAGGCGCCAAACTTGATGCGGTCTGGTCAATACCGCCTTCCTGCTCCCACTCGCAAGTCGCCGTCATTACCCTACATCATTAGTCGCATCCGCGTAGTACCCAGGAATCCAAACTTCAATATAGACGTTGTTTCGCTCCGTCATGTTCGGATCTCAAATAATCCTGTTCGAGAAATCCATTTGATACACCCACTACTTTGTTTTGTTTCTTCCCAGCCGTGTCCGTTTACACGACCCGTTTAGAAACGATTACCCGGCTCGGGGATTAGGCCATCGCAACTGAAACCGCACCTGCAGCAGATGATCTCAAGGCACATGCTGGTCCACTGTTCTATTTCTATATGGCTGCGGGGAAGACCTTGAGGGTGAAACTTCGATATCGTTCTCGGCTATCTACTTCTACTATCAACACTGAAGTCCGCGAAAACATAAAGAACTCGGCCATGGCGTCAGTCCCAGACGAGACACAAGAACCCGCACTGGAACACCATCCGTTGGGCCCTTTGGAGACATCTATTGAACACGGGAACCCGAGCTCTCCACCACAAACGCCAGCAATGCATCTCACGACGGCAGCCATGCTGTCTCAACGGCGCAAACGAAAGAACTCGTTGTCGATCAAGCGCTCTCAGTCAACACCCAATGTTCGTGGACTTACAAATGGCGACGCCGGCATGACCTTGGCAGAAAAGAAAAGGAACAAGCTGGGTTATCATCGAACATCAGTGGCTTGCGGTATGTACTCCCTACCAGAAATACAGCTCGAGGTTCAACACTGAACATAGAATCGTAGGACACTGTAGACGGCGCAAGATAAGATGCTTGCTTGCCCCAGACGACCCCCAACAACGATGCTCCAAATGCATACGGCTGAAGAAGGACTGCAACTTCTTCCCTGTAGACCAACAACCGCAGATTGAGAGGCGCCCCCGAACTACCTCGAGGGCCGGCACGATGGGCTCCATGGGCTCAACTTCATCAGATTCGTCGCCTGCTATGACTTCCGGTGGGCATCTGTTAGATCGCACCGAGGACTTCAATTCCTACACCCAGCTGCAACTCGCCACTTCTTATCCTCCATCAAGAGGGTCCATTGGGAGAGGTCTAGTGTCACCCATGACAGGTGGTAAGCACGCCCTTGTATCCACAATACTCAGAACATCTAGAACTGACGATTGTTTGCAGCTCCCATGACCACTCATGTATTCGAGATCCCGCAGCAACGACCGTGGGACTCTCCATTTCCCGATCAGCCTCCGACATCAGCCGGCCACTCTTCGCCTGGCGACGGGTCGCACGCTTACTGGGGAAGGCACGCAGACTCGCCAATGACTCCAGGGTTCTCACCGCACATGTCAGGACCAATAAGTTCAATGCGGAGTAGTTACGACGCAAGAAGTAGCCCGGGTGCCAGAAGTAGCTTCACTTCATTTGCACCATCAAGAAGCGACTCTGCATGGACAATGCCTACTCGATCTATGTCATTCGGACACGTGGAAGACCTTCCTATGAGCTACCAAAATCATTACCACCATCCTAACCCTATCCCATCAATGGACTACCGGCGACGAGCCTCAGAAATGCATCCGCCATCTCTGGCAACGAGCAACAACTCATCCACAGCATCAATCTCCGAGTCACACATGACGCCACTACCAGCATTATCCTCAACGCCTCCCGTTCAGCAGCACTGGGGTATCCCCAGTATTCCTACCACCTGGAGTACCCTTCCCAGCAGCTCTTTCGTTACCAAAGGGCCTGAGTTCGGAGGCTGGTACGGCGAGCCAGGCCCGCTAGCCAAAGTCCAAGAAGAGGAGCTAGGACCTCATCTCGGCGTCGAGCCGGCCATCGTCCACTCAGTCACCGAATACCAATGAGCGAGCGCATGGACGAAACGACCTCAATGCTCGAATACGAGCCATAGCGATCAGCACAGCCTCGCAGAAAGTTTATTGGGGGAATGTATCATCAGTGCATTGGGGAAAGCTTCTATTCTTGTCCTCCAGTTCTTGATATCCATGCAGCAAATGCGGTTTCTGAAGCTCAAGCCGTTTGTTGATGTTGCAGATATCGAGCTAGTCCTCCCTCAGATCCGTTTCGACTAGAGCTATACGCGCGACTCTGGGGGCGGTGCTGAACCTGGTGCAGGTACCCGAAGAAAGTCTAGAGGCGCATGTGGGCTCTAGGGCGAAACACTTTGAAAGAGGGGACGTCCATACTCTCGATCCTGTTCATGCCTGCATCATGGACTTGTACCTTGAGCTTGCAGAGCATGGAGCAGGTGCGCGGGGCGATGCTCGTGGTTATTTGGACAGTATGCGACATCGGATGTTTTACAGGACCAGTGATGCACGAGCGCAAGCATTTCTATTTTTTCCGAGCCAAAGCCAGTCATTGCCCGAGAGCTTGGAGCAGCATCGTCGCCTTGCACTGCCCCGCTGTCACCCTTTGCCATGATGGTCATTTCGCAACATCCAGACATATCTTCACATTGGTGCCACATACTTGCAGCTACGCGCTCCAGCAACAAAGGCATTATGAGCGTCGCCGAAAGAGTCGCCGACGGCTAAGCTCAGGCTCGGTCGTTAGCTACAGGCATTGCCTCTCGTTATTGCTTCACCATGTTCGCTTTACATCGAGGTCACCACGATCTGCAGCAGCACCATTACCCAACCACTAACATCCCCATCTCCTAGTCCTCAATTCTAGCTTCGAAGCATGAGCCTTGCGCTCCCTTCTTCGAGCGCCGTAGGCGTTGACATGCATGCATGCATGGTCCACCAGCACGTGACGGCGAGACACGAGGCATTTTTCATTAGCACGGCGGCATTCTTTCTTCGTCCTCCCTCGCCGCACGTCTCAGCGAGCTTCCCCTTCTTCTTGTATCACGATACTTAGGGTTCTGGGCATTACCGGCGTCGGACTAGGAAGATACATGCAGGTCATTGATGCATCATGTTGGATCGATTTGAATGGATGGACGGCAATATGTGCTTTATGCATCACTAAAACCATGCATGAATCCTCAACATTCATGAATCCTGTAGGACTTTCGATGTGATAACGAAAGGCATGCATTTGTGACTGTCGTAGATGCAATGAAAGCTCTATGCCAGCGCAACATAATAACAGCTTAACACCTCCGCCACCATATGCATCCGTTCCATCCTTCCTCTCCTCCCCTTCTCTCTTCCACCCCCAACGTTTCAATTTATGCAGTTGGGTTAGGGTTCATCTGCGCACGCAACCATGTCAGCAAAACCTTTTCTGCGCAATGTCTCGTCACTTCTTCTCCGTGGATCGCCATGGGACACCAGGCTTCCGTCCCCACAGGTGTAGATAGAAAGAGTAGACAACGTACCTTCCTCTTCCCACCAGTCATCGTAACATTCACGAATCGTCGGGTGTATGTTATTCTCTTCTTTGCACGGCCCTTGGGCGTCTTCTTCTTCTCTTGGGGCTCGACCTGTGATCAAAGTTCCATCAGCACTCATCTTGCAACTCGCATATGTGTTCCAAGATTTTGTTTGTTGTCGCAGGCAATGTAGAATCTCCGAGGCACCAGTCAAGGGTGATTGGCAAAGGCAGCGCCGGACAAGTTGCGGACCTTGAAGACTCATCAGAGAGCTGGTTGCGTTCATACCTTTGGAGTCTGCGACTTGACCTTTCCAGCACGCGCGAGGGAGCCATGGACCTTACCCATGATGGCGGCTGCGGTTTATGAGGTTCGTCGCTCTGTGGGCTTTCTTTGAGTTGTGGGGCTTCTGTGTGGCAAGGACTAGGTCAGCTTGAGCTCTGAGGACGCTGCGTTGGCGCACGGACTATCTTGATGATCGTAGGAATGGCGCTAAGGAGAGTAGGATGAGTTGAGACCTACTGTCTCAACGAGCTTCTGTAGATGATAGATTTCGTTGTCGACGGGTTTAGAGTCACAATTGTGGTGGAGATTTTAGCGATGTGTTGCTTAGTCATCTATCCACGCTAGTGATTCGAGGCTCCTCGCCATGCGTCCGGTCGTATTCACTATTGGGCGCCTAGTGTTTGTTCTTTCAGCCAGCAGGGCATGCTTACCCTCCTTGAATGGATCGTAGACTACGAACCATAACAAAGCTATGATGTACAGAAGGGAACGATATCTCTGCGCTGTGTCAGCTCTCTATGTCCAGTGCACACTTTCTCAAGCTGACGCAGATTAGTTCCATTGCTTTTCTAAGATCTCACTATCGCAAGCTCTGCTTGTTATTTTGATGGTCGAGCATGGGCTTTGGTCTGTACTGAGGCTCGCTTTGGGAGCAAACATCTCTTTTGCATGTCTCTTTGATCCTAAGGTTTCTTTTGCGCATATCATTCTCCTGGGGAAGTAGAAGCCGCAGCTACTGCTCTCTGGCATCTTCTATGCATCTCTCCTGATTGCGATTGATTCCTTATCCCCTTTCAGCAGCATGGCTACAAAGTCATCCCTCTCCCATCACTAATACTGCGCACACCAGCTCCTCCAAGATCTCCAAGAGTCCGTCTACACTTATCACATTTCTCCATCTTACCAGATCCATATCGGCGCATTTGAAAAAGTCAGGACGTCATGGAAGCAAGACTCCTGACCCTAGAGAGAACTCACCGTGGACATGTCGAATGGATAATGACCAATAGCCCTGGCATACCCCTCTCCACAGATCAGCTGAAAGAAGCGCCCGAAACCCTTCTCAATTCAGACCATGCAAAGGTCTTCTTGTACGTATGGCTTACGGACATCCTCTTTCGCAGCCAGGAACGCTTCAGCGTGGCTTCGACTGCTCGTGGGGCCACTTGGACCGAGTGGTGAGAACCCGTGCAATTTTATACGGAGTTCGCATGAGCTAAGGTCATTGGCAGGCAATTGTTCGATGTTGGAGCAATCAACGAGCCGGTCAACGCCCACGAGAAACCAGCGTCGTGCAGCGCTATCATTGTGCGCAAACGCAAATGAAGCTAGATGCCACTGCAGCCGCAGCCAGAGGAATTCCGATCTGGCAAGGCGTGGTTGGAGACACATCATGTATTGGACTTCGAAAGAGCTTGGTCTGCAGAGAATTTGAGCCTTGGAGCCGTGACTTCTTTTGATGACTTTTGAGGCTTTTCGTGGGCTCCTCGTTCGCGAGATAGCTAACTGAAGCTTATCATGTCTGCCTTCCATCTGATGTCTCCTCTGAATTTGACTATCCAGCCTTTGCTTAGCGGGAGAAATTCAGGCATCCATTTCGGAGGCCTCGCTTCCGCGAGACGAATCAAATTGCTGGTCGCCGAAAATTTCATGTCTTTCTGTTTTCTTGTGTTTGCCTGGGTTTGCTGTCTTCATTCATTGCTCATAAGTACCCTTTCGCCATTGCTAATATTCGCTGAGCTCGCCATCTCTACCATTACGGAGCACGGAATGTCACCGTACACCTACAATTCCACAAGCTCTGATGATAGCTCTGTTATCTACGACAGCTGTGACAGCTATCCTTTACCCAGGATGTCACGCCATGAGCCACCAGTCTACGAGCAGCCTATCAGAGATGACGAAATTTTTGAATGACCGGGTTAAGGCGACATCCACATCACCGCAGAAGGTTTCGTCCACAACCTCCACCAGTGCCAAGGTTCTCCGGTGATTTCGAAGCAAGGCTTCTAGTCATGACGAAGACCCCACAAGAGGGAGACACACCAGGCTCGTGGAAGGTAGCAAACAGCCCAGGCGCGCCCCTGTCTCGTGACCAGCTGCCCAGAAATGCAGGCCTCGTATTTGATGTACGAACAAAGACCAGCCACGTGGTTCCCAGCCGGACTAAAATTCTCAATGAAGAAGCGTTTCGAGCTTAGCATTTTGGAAGCTTTGGTTCTGTGAACAGCCACTGGTCGAGATGGTATTATCTTCGTAGTCCTTTCATATGTAGTTGGCAAATTGATGGGGACGCAGGCAACTACACGCTGTTGGAGAAATCGACACCATAAACCCAGCTTCGTCAGCTTGTCCAGCATCAGCGAAGGCTATAATCATCAGGAAGAGATTCCTTGCTAGGAAATGATGGGCTATCACTTTGGTTGGCAACCCTCGCCCTCGTTGACCTAACCCTAACTACGAACGAGGGCCCTGCCAAACAAAGTGATAGCTATATAGCCTTAAGAGAAGGCTTGAGTGTGAATAGCTTTAGCCACGAGACGTACGTTGGACTTTAGCAGGTAACTAACAATCTAGAGAGTGGTTTCCAAATTGAATGTTTCAGAAGGGGGATTTTTCGATAGAAAAATTCCTCTAATCGAAATCGGGCTGCTTACACAAATATTGCATGATGTGCTTAAGTGTGGTTGGATTATGGCATCTCCCATCAGGAGCCTCAACTTTTTCTACTCGCCGACTATGCAAGAGAAGCTCATCTATCCGTCTTCGGCACCCTCCCCCTCACTCCCCACTTCCCCAGAATCATTACCATTCTCGAGAGAATAAAAAAACGCAGCATACTCATTCATTGTCATCTCGCGCGTGAGAGAATTTGGTTTTGTCTACGGGTGGAAATGGTTTGTTCTCATCGTTGCTTAATTGCAAAAGATTAGCTAGGCTGTTGTTGCCTTTATCCATCCTGAACAAGAGTGGACGATAGCCAATATCTATCGCAAAAAGCAAAAACTGGTCAGCAGCAAAAGCGTGTGTGGGATCCTTGATCCTTCCTAAGTAGAGACGAGCGACCAGATTATTAGCGGTAAAAGGGTTCTTTCATTGGACTAGTGATAAGAGAACGGAGCAATAAGACCATTCTAGGTCCAATGACTTGCGGCCTCGTTTCTTTGCTTCTCGAATAGGCAACAGCTAATGCCCTTGATTCCTCATCCTCATCTCGCCTCAATCAATAGTGCCAGAGGCGACCGCACCCTGCGGGAGAATTAGAGATCGAATAACATTGGCCGCCTAGTGCAGGCGCGCCCGCGCTATTCCTAGCCAACGGTTCCGCCCATCTTGGCTTGAAATATATCAGGTCGTAGGAGATGGGCACAGTCTGGCAGGCACTATCATCGTATGTTGTTATCGAAACCGGTTGGGGTACAAAGTCCGCTTGGGCAATGGTGGATCGACTGGGGCTGAGGCTTGTGGTGGCCGCTGTTGATTGACCGTAAATGCCGGCATTCAACGCAAAAAGGACAAGCTATTGGGAACGAGGTAGTACATGATGGTGGACTGTTGTGTAATGGTTTAATTTTTGACGAGTCGGAGTGTTGGGCTATCCAAATGTTCGAGGTAAGGTAGTGATAAAGTAGTAATTTGAAAGATAAAAAAAACAATTTTAGACCAGGGGCTTTCACTGAGTTGATCAAAGAACACATAAATGGTAGAGCAAATCCTTCTTGTAGACTCTCCGTTCGTTCTCTTGTCTTTGATCTCAAGGAACAATGTCATGTCACTGTCTGTCTTTATTGTGTATATTGGACTCATTTCTCGTCTCCGCCCGCGCAGATGAGTACTAGGAAGGTGGGACTATCAGCTGGACCTTTCCCTCTTAGACTGGCATTACTGTGTCTCAAGGTATGGACTGATATGAATGACAGGGGAGACAAAGCTGGTGAAATGACTTGTGCATTGACAGAGTATCTGAAAGTCTATCATTCTATCTTTAACTCTGCCCTCTTCGCTCCCCCTTTGCCAAAGCTAGCAACATCCCCACTCCGAACGCCTCGATCAATAGTGCCAGAGGCGAACACAACCAGCGGGACCACTTGTAATCGCATAGCAGTTTAATCCTATTGCGGGGGGCATGCTAGGGGTCCAACTATCAAGGCTTACTGGGAGTATGCCCATTTGCACACCCTTCGCACCCACGGGACTGCCGAGATATTGTGCGCACTGCGCAGTACTGAGATCGAGTTGCTCATTCTCCACCAATTCGCGATTGATCATAAAATATGGAATCTGAATATGCAATGGCTCGTCGTATATCAAGTCGTAACTGCTGAGCTGACTAGTCTTGCATTCATTATCGGTGAATGTAAGGACTGGGCTGGGGCTTGCGCTTATGAGACTGGTTTTCGCCGCAAGTGTCTCTGTGACGAGGCTATCGTTGCCTTGGATGGTTCTGGTCGCTAGTGGCTTAGTATGGATGCCGGCACTCAACGCACTTAGTATGAAGAGCGTGGGGAATTGGCGATACATAGTGATTGAAGTGGGCTGTCAAAACTAGCTGAGCAATATGTGAATTGGAATGCTGAAGTATGTTGGTTTTCGAGGTAGAGGTAGGATGGTTCGGAAAACTAAAACCTATCTTTGCACAAAGCTCTCGTTTGCTCTCTCGAGAAAGCGATGAAATTTCACGCCTGTCTTTGTCGCCTTTATCGACCCCCTGTCTTGTCTCCATATAAGCGGAACAATGATATTCCACGCTCGTCTTTATTGGCAATCGTTGATACTTTTAAAGGACTAAAAATGGGCCTTCGTCCAATTTATACAGCATGAACACGGGCAACAAGATGAAACGGCCTGGTCAACTTTGGCTCCAAGGTAGTGAACGCTATCATGAATGCCCTGTTTTTATCCTATTACATTAGCAGATTTGAAATCTCCCTAACTGACAGCTTCGAACAACCCATCGATACGTCTGACACATCAACAATGGATTCTCCCGCCACCATTCTTTTTCTGGGGGCAGCCTCCTTCTTCAGGATCGCCACAGCTATTGGCACAATACCATCACCAACCCCACTGGTATCATCTCCATCGGAGCTGCCCCCGCACTTTCCACGTCCGGCACAATGGAAAAGAGCCAATTATAGCAGCGCTTCAGCATACATGGAGGAGAGGATGGCAGCAAACTAGATAGACGACTTAAGTATTAGAAGGGAGGATCTGAGTCTTGCTTCTCAATAGTGTTTAACAGGTAAATTCTTCTGTCTTCCGCCCCCTCCTCGTCGCCGCTTGACTTATTGGAAATGTAATCATTCCCATCCCAACTGCCTCGATCAAACATGCCAGAAGCGCATAAACCCAGCTGGACCACTCTTCATTGTATAACCAGTTTTCTCTACCGCGAGGGGTTCGTTACCATCAGCCAGAGAGTTAACTCCGACTGGACTTGTAATAAGTGGAGTACCTTCCGGTCTAATGGAACTACCGGAATATCGTGCGCAGTTCTCGGTGCTGAAATCGAGCTGTTCACCCCCTGTCACTTCGCGACCCAGCTAGAAATATCTAACCTGAGCTATCACTGGCTTATCATATATCAAATTGTAAGTCACGCCCCCAGTGTACTCTGTCTGCTCTATACTCGTTATAACCCATTGTCTGAATGGTCTGGCGGTTGGCTGACAAAGCTGTCTCGGGGCACGAGAGCTCTATTGGATTTGCCTGTGGTGGTTCTGTTGGTTTGGCATGGATGCCGGCAGTCATCGCAATTAGGATGAAGGTAGTGGGGAAGAGATAGTACATGATGCTCACAAAGGCTGTCGAGTCCGGCTGGACAGTTGTTGAATCTTTGGTGAGTCAGAGCTCTGAAGTTTCTTTGATTTCTGTGTTAGTAGTGGGGTACTTGTTCGAACCAGAATTATTCCTCAGACAAAGCTCTCATACGCTTTATCGGACGAGCAAACTGGTATCAGACACAGACAAAAGATAGCTTGAGCGTTGTTTCAGACATTGACCGCTCTCGTGGATCCGGCCACTTTCGTCTGAAGTCCCATGAACAACAACATTGCACGCCTGTCTTTGTTGCGGTCCTTGGCATCGTATTTTGTCTCCGCTTTGTTGGAAGAAGGGTGGACTCCCGCATTGAAAAGGGCAATGATTGGCCAGCGAGCCTTTCCATATATGGAGCAAACCATTCCCCTAAGTAGCCGTTTCCACACTGCGACATTAGAAACTCCTCAAATTGTCGGAGGAATAAGAATTGATGCAACGCTTTCATATTATTTCCATTCTCGAAGTGTTCCCAGTTGCTGCAGGTAATACAGTGTTGCATCCAACAATCACCATTAACAATGTTTGCCGCCTTGCACATGTCGTTTTCCGCATCATATTCTGCCGGGACAAGGGTCAAAGGTTGGATTTAGCAATATATTAGGGCATAGAATTTGATCGAGGTGTATACGTCCCGCCAAGCAGTTCCAATCTAGGGTGCGAACTGGCGTGGCCCGGAAGGAGATACTGTTCTCTCTTTCCGAGGACGCTCAAAGCGCGCAGCACGTAATTTTGGCCAACTAGTACAATTGAAACCTCTTGACAAACCATGGTAACCCTTGCCTTCGACGTCCGGCTTCTTGCATAGCCTTGCAGGCAGCTTCACCGCTCTGATCGCTAATTATGGCAATGATGCCCAACGGAGTCAGACACAAACAGACTGAGCACTGCGTGCTATGTGGCCGCGTCGGAGCTTCCAAGGCTACACAGCTCGAGTGTGTCCACCGACGTAAGCCTTGCAGCTATACGCAAGTGTGCACCCTCCTACCCCCTTTTCTCCATTCATGTTAGTCTTCCACAATGTAGCCTTCTTTCCACATCTCTTGTGCCCCATCCCTCGCGAAGTTTGGACTGCCATTCCTCAGGTATCCCCTGTCAACAATTCAGTACTGCAGCACCAACAATTGCATGTATGTCACCAGGACAGCGGAGTCGCTCAGACGCACAGTGAACTGGCCACTCTTCTCATCATAGCTTATGTGGGTGACATGCTTGAAGCCTATAGGGGTCGAAATGTTGATTCCTCTTTGTGTTGGCGTTCTTTTGCCTCGTAGCAGCCGTAGCCACCTTACGAACGAAGGGCGTTTCGAGTGTCTCGAATTCGGGCTAGGTATAGTAGGCTTAAGTAACGAAGTAGAGGATGCAGCGTCAATTGAATAAACCGGCCTCTGTAGATGGCCTTTTTCCATTGTAGCGGGCGAGGAGTTGGGCGTTGGACGTTGGACGTTGCCTTTTTCTTCTCGGCGTAGTCTCCTTCAGTGCTGCCAGATCAGCCTCGAGAATCAGGCTTTGTTAGAGACTTGTGCAAGAGATGCGCTAGCTCTCACGATCCCATGAGCTTGTTCGATTCAAACGGTCACGCAAGGAATAGTAGCGAAGCGGTCTTTGGCCTTGAGTGAGCTGCGATACCTTTGTGTTGAAGTCTTGTCTCAAGCGAGGGAAGTAAGCTTATTGGTAACCACACGGAGGAGGTACCGAGGTACATAGTGACTCATGTTGCAATTTTCTATATATATCTACTCCGAAAGATGTGATATTTCAAGACTCATTTCTGTGATCAAGACACTTCCATTTGACTACGATACATACGGTATTCGATAATCGCCTAAGAACAGCCTCAACATGCCCCTCATCATTCAGAAGGCCCAAGAAGGTGACATTCAGCGGCTGCTTGACATCATGTATGCTTGACGATCCCTGGAATCGTATAATGTTTCCACACATTCCGGCTTCCAGATCAAAGAGCTGCCTCAATTGCGCGATGGCATGACGAAATCATGATTGACCCCCACACAGCCTTTTTGAAAATCTTTGACACAGACATTAATGAGATCATCTCATTCGCCCGATGGCACGTCTTTCGGTCTGATAGGCCGGAGAGCGAATGGAAGGGCATCCTGTCAAGAGGCTGGGACGAAGGGACCAATGTTGAGGCCGCCAATGAGTTTTACTACGCCATCCATGAGAAAAGAGAGAAAGTAATGGGCGGAAAGGCGCATTTATGTATGCAGGACAGAGGGCATTTATTCGAGAATTTCCGCTGACAATGAATCCCATAGGCCTTAACATGCTTGCGACTCATCCCGACCATCAATATGGAGGTGCCGGCAGAATGCTTTTACGCTGGGGAACCGATATAGCAGACGCGTCGAAGGTCCTTCCATGTTATCTGGAAGGTTCGCCGGCAGGACATGCTCTGTACCGAAGCGCTGGCTTCGAGGACGTAGAGACTTTAGATATGGATTTGTCGAGTGGGGAGGTCAAGGTCTCCAATCACCGTTATGTGATGATCAGACCTCCAAAGGTTACCTAACCCACTTTCAAATTGTGTGCTTTTCCACGAATCCAATCGAGTACTCCAGAACGAGGCCAGGCGTTCGTCAGAGCGTAGTTGTGACCTATATGAAAGCAGTGGGTCAATGGCAAGAGATATGGCAAGCCAGGATACAGTATAGATCTATGAGCTCGAGCCAATAGTTCAAGGAGTGTGGTGACTCTGACTTCGCTTACTGATAGCTGTAGAAGAACCGACGTTCTCTCCCATTTTCTCCCTGAAATGCGAGAGCTTCCTTTTGACTTGCTGGGAGATTCCTCACTTTTGGTGGTATTCCCACATAGAATCTTTCAAATGCTCGCAATGATTGATGTAGTACGTCTAGGGCGGGACTCTTGCTTCAAGGACCATCAGGCTTTTCCATTAGCTCGGCCGTTGCTTGAGCGGGCCTTTCCTGCCTTTTGAGCTGGCGTTTTGCCCCTATTGGGAAGCGTTTCGCTGTCCCACAGGTGGTGCAGGTCATGACGAGGACGTCAGCCCAAGACTTCTTCCTGCCACGACTCTTGTTCTCCATGTAGGTAGAGGCTGAAGTTCCAGGGACGAGTAGTAGATCGCACCGATTGCATATCGTGTGTTTTATGGCAGGAGACAGCCTTATCTGACCTTTCAGTGAAACAGCTCGAAGATGCCCAAGCAGTCGATGAACAAGCGCGGGGCTTTTCGACCCATGGGCGCCGTCCACTTGGTTAATGGTAGGCTCATCACTGTTGGCTGGTACGAGCTCCTGATCCGCATCAACGGGAGCTTCGGACGTAGCTGAGACTGTTCCACGGTTGTTTCTTGCTGGATCACTTGCCCCAGGATTGGGATTGCGTGTTTGCTCTTTGACAGAAGCTTCCGCGAAGTATGTGGCAGCCTGATAAAGGTAGGAGATTCGCGAATGTAGATGTTTCTGAGCTGGTCCCTTTTGTGCTTTGGCTTTGTTCGTACTCATGGCTTCTGTTTGAGGGACCTTACTGACTTACATCTAGATAAAAAGGTCCCACAACATCCGCAGTGAAGGGTGAAACCCCGCTGGAATATAGTGAATAACGAGATGTGTTGCAGGCACGACAGCGCAAGAGTCACTGCCAAGCTGCGCCTAGCGACGGATGAAGATTAGCGCCAATTTAGCTTCTTAAAGTAAGATCTCAGCTATTCCCCCCAACTTCCTTCCGTCAATAGCCCCAACAACACCACATTCCACCACAACAACTATCCTCTTTGTTTGTTCCGTCTAAGAAACCGTGCTCGAGAATCCAATATCGGTCTAGAATTTCAGCATTCTCAAGGCTATCTCACGGTTGACAACACGATCAACACCATCAGCGCGAATCTGTAGCCTTGCGCTGCAAAGCACTCACCGGCCTCTTATCAACCTCGACCTAACCCCTAATTCCTATCCTCCTAAGACGATGTCTCACGCCGAAGAGGATCTCATCGATTACTCCGATGAGGAGCTCCAGACCAATGACACAACAGCTGCGGTGCCATCAGCTACAAACGGAGCCACGAAGAAGGGTGATCTGACAGTATCTGGAGGTAATGCGGACAAGAAGGGAAGCTATGTGGGCATACACTCGACTGGATTCCGGGATTTCCTTCTGAAGCCAGAGCTTCTCCGTGCCATCACCGACTGCGGATTCGAGCATCCATCGGAGGGTCAGTCATAATTCCCTCCCCAGCTTCCTCCAGTGCCTCGTATGTCCACCGTCTGTCCATCTTCGCGAGAGGTAGTCGTGCGCTATATTGTTCGCAACGCGGGCGGCCCAAGGAAGTCTCACCGGATCTGGCTATACTGTATTTCGACTGCAGGTAGCAACGACGGAAGAAGGCGTTCACGTGAATCTCATTGCTGTAATCATTCTTTCAGATGATGTTCACAATAATGAGAGGTTCCAGAACATTGCATCACTAAGAGACTTCCGAGGCCGCCTGCGACAAGTATCGAGCATGCCGAAACATTGTTCCTTTGGGCTTTAGGACCCGGTTGTATGCTTGTCTTTGGCAAGATCTATGGCCATCTTTGAGATTGATTTTTTTGCAAGATGGATGGACGTGACGGGGGACTGGGCGTTTCTATCACATAAACATTCGGGAAAACAAGTCTGACATCGATTTCGCCTCACTACAGTACAGCAAGTGTGTATCCCTCAAGCTATTCTAGGAACGGATGTTCTTTGCCAGGCCAAGTCCGGGCTTGGGAAGACTGCAGTCTTCGTCCTCACGACGCTCCAGCAAATCGAGCCAGTACCTGGCGAGTGCGCCGTCCTCGTTATGTGCCACACCCGCGAGTTGGCATACCAGATTAAGAATGAGTACGCACGCTTCAGCAAGTACCTTCCGGAGGTCAAGACGGCAGTCTTCTACGGCGGAACGCCGATGCAGAAGGATGTCGAAACCCTGGCTAATAAGGACACCCACCCCCACATCATCGTTGCGACACCCGGCCGACTGAACGCCTTGGTCAGAGAGAAGAAGCTTAGGCTTGGGAATGTCAAGGTCTTCGTCCTTGATGAGTGCGATAAGATGCTGGATCAAATTGGTAAAAGAAAACCTCATACCAATTATAAAGTACACAAGCTAATCCAGCGAAACAGACATGCGTCGCGACGTCCAGGACATTTTCCGAGCCACGCCTACACAGAAACAAGTGATGATGTTCAGCGCAACGCTGGCTCAGGAAATTCGACCCATCTGCAAGAAATTCATGCAGAATCCGCTCGAAATCTACGTTGATGACGAGACCAAGCTCACCCTGCACGGTCTCCAGCAATACTTCATCAAGCTCAGCGAGACTGAGAAGAACCGCAAGCTCAACGAGCTCCTGGACACGTTGGAGTTCAATCAGGTTATAATCTTCGTCAAGAGCACTCTCCGTGCTACAGAGTTGGATAAGCTACTGCGCGAGTGCAATTTCCCTAGCATCGCTGTACACTCAGGTGTAAGCCAAGAGGAGCGGTAAGCAACTTGTTCTACCGAAGCAGTGCTCATGCTTAACATTCTTAGGATTAAGCGGTACAAGGAGTTCAAAGAGTTCAACAAGCGAATCTGCGTAGCCACCGACGTCTTCGGCCGTGGCATTGATATCGAGCGGATTAATTTGGCCATCAACTACGACCTGCCAGGTGACGCTGATTCATACCTTCATCGAGTCGGTCGTGCTGGACGATTTGGGACAAAAGGTCTCAGTGTGTCCTTCGTGAGCAGCGAGGCTGATGAGGAAGTCATCAAGTCCGTTGAAAAGCGATTTGAGTCCACCATCCCGTAAGTAGCAATACCTGAAATCCACGAGAGGCGAAGTTCTAACATAGCTGTAGCGGTTTCCCGGAGGATGGCGTCAAGGCCAGCAGCTACATGGGCACTGGTTGATTGACGATCGAGGGATATGGTACTACTTGACGGCTGTGGCATGCTTTCGGTCTTCTCAATTTCACAATGCTCGGCTGGCTCCCAAGAGGATTGTCGTTTTGTCAAGGAGGATATCACAGGTGGATTTCTTAAACTAGAACAGAATGTACTCTAGACAGAGATGAATCTCTGAATCTTGAAAAACGCATCATTCTCCAATCTGCAATACACTTCAATCAATATCGTGGCTACTGTACGGATTGATTTTTTAGACGCCAAACACACTAGATGCTCTACCCCGTTCAGCACTTGAACATGGTGACAAGCCGCCTATTTACGTCGAAGGACCCCTGCGCTCTGCGTAAAGGTCACTATTCCTCGGGTTCGAACCCTTCCATGCCCTCCTCCACAGCTTTCCCAATCCCAGAAGCCGCCCTTCCAACCTCTCCTCCTTCCTTTTTTGCCGCTTCCACACCCATTTGAACAGTGCTCCGGAAACGTTTGTGGAAGATTCTCTGCCTTTCTTCCCGTTCGACGTACATCTCGCCCTCCTCATCTCTTGGTGGTCCGAATAGATTGAGATGTGCAAAGGCGTTTGAGCGCGTGGGGAGCATGTGGGCTTCGGCATGTCGCAGGGGGAAAGGCCATTTGCTTTGGTACGGTCCCACTTCAACTTCTTCAGGAACGAGGCCAGCGCGCAGGAGTGCTGCCAATGCATTCAACGTCTTAACAGGTAGCTTACCCTCCGCACCTGCATTCCCCAGAGCTGGTGCCCGCGAAGAAGTCCATATGTTTGATCCTGCCCCTCCTTTGGCTGTCGTCGGAGCGGGAGCATGCCAGTGTAGAACCGTTAATAGACACTTCAGCGTCTTTACCCAGCCACCTGCGGAGGATACCAACCCATCGTTCGGACAGGTTTCGACGGCCAAGAGTAGTATATCTGTTGCTGACGACCGGATATCTGCCGCAAGATGCGTCAATCCTGCGCGGATGTAGAGTAGTATTTGACCAATATGTGGCTCGATATCCTGCGGTGGGAGAGCACGAAGTAGTTGTAACAATTGGCTTCTTACCCCGTTACTGCCGTCAAGCATAAGAGGATTGAGCTTTGGAAGTAGTAGACTGACAGGTTGTGGCAAGGGCGTATTGATCGGTCTCGAGGTAATAGCTGTGGTCAAGAAGGCCAGGGAGTCTCGGCGTTGAGTGGATGTTTTGGACGAGAGGAGGGAGAGGTGGTGCGCAAATTGTGCTGAATGGGTTGGGGCGGTGGCGGTTAGGGATTGTTTGGCGAGGACGATGGATTTGGACCTGAAGCTGGTGTCTGTGAAGTTGTCAGGTTTGGGGCGTGCTTTGCCGACTTTTAATTTGGGCTTTTTGAAATCTTTGGCTTTTTCTTTCTTCTTTTTGGAGCTGGACCCCATGGTTGTTCAGGGTTGGCGTGGCTGAGATCTTTTGGTCTGTGCTGATTTGAGGCTAGTAGACCAAAAGCCACAGAAGTTTTGAGGACTGTATCTAGACATGCTGGCGTAGCTGTCGAGCCTGTGAGGACATTATGCTTGCCTCGTGGGGACTTCAAGCCGCCCCTGCTATTCTGAGACAGACCTAGCCGAGAAGGCACCCGATTCGAGATGGTCTCGGCGCCTTTCTAGGAGGCCTTCTCACTGATTGTTTTTGGTGGCCGAAATGTGTAAACGGTAATTTTCAAAACGATTCGATGGTTGCCTGTCTCAGAGTATCTGTGAAGCAGTCCACTATTGCACCTAGATTATAACAACTGCCAATGAACTCCACAACTCCTTAGAAGCTACATTGTATGCGCGTAGATTCCTCACTCGCTTTTTAACCACCCGAGTGTTCTTCATAGCCGCTCTTCTTTGCGTTGCGATGCATCAATAAGTGAGGCTGATGAGACTAAAGCCTCAGCCTCGTGGACGCCTAAAACTAGCAATGCCGGTAATAGCGCAAAAGCGAGGGCAATGATGACTCCGGCTGGCCTTCAATTCTGTTAAATTCTTTGATCAGGATTCGAAGGATTCAGAATTCAAACTATCTAAACCTCAATGGAACAGCCGCGTCTCCAGCAGCCACCCTACCCTCCTTGGGCAAGTCTAGTCTCAAACAGCGACTCTCAGCCAAATTTGTCAAGCAGCCTATTTGTAAAGCTGCCAGGCCACTGTTATGTCACCCCTGCAGATCTCTCTGCCTACCTCACAAGCAATCTCAATGTTTCCCGCCTGAGCAATATTTTCCCCTTTCTCTGGTTTGCAGGCCGCCCTGGCTACATCCGCCCTCTGCACCGCCAGCGCCTCGTCTAGCGCTCCATTATCGTCACCGAGTAAGCGGACCTCCATCTCATCTGGTATGACTAGAAGATGTACATCAAGCCACTCCCTCCCTTCCTCCTCTGTCACGACTTCTTCTTTCGTCACATCTGCGTCTCGCCACTCTACGCTGATGCCTGTGGCCTGTTGCTGTCCTATATGAAACTTGTGCAGCACGAGAGCGACCATCGCATAGCAGTCGAGCTTGGGCTGCTGCCCGAAGGCATCTTATGGGCGCAATGGAGCGCGTTTGCGGTTCAGGTAAGGCCAGTAGCGGTGTCGAAGCGCTATGAGTACGGTGAACTGCGCCTTTTCAGGCTCAACCTCATCTTTCGCTTCTGGTTCGGGCACTGGATCTGCGGCTATCATTTGCTGCACACAAACTTCAACTCGTTCTTCGGGAGAAATTTTGCGTGGTCGTTGGTCACATTTGCGTATCTGACGACGGTACTGAATGCGATGCAGGTGGTGTTGGCGTCAGGGAGGCAAGGTAGGCAAATCGAGGTAGCTTTCTTTGGGGCGGGGTCTATTGTGGTGATGGCGATTCTGGGGACGTTCTGTGCAGTGGCGGCGTTTTTCATTGTTCTGTTATTGTATAGTCTCATGAGGGCGAGACGGGTTCGTATGGAATGTGATGATCCCGAGGGCCAGGAGAAATGCGTGAGAGAGGTTTGATTGGTTGAGAGGGGACGTTGTGTGGCAATTAGGGCTTGGAAGACAATGGGTATCTCATGCAGTATGCTGTGACCTCGAAAGACTTGCAGATTAAGATCCATTCCTAGCAGGACTTTCGTGAGCTATAATCCCTCAGGATGGCCAATGAGAGAGTCTTGAGTATCGAGACTTCAGCCTTTTGGGTCTTGAGCTGGGCTCCGTTGGGGTTGCAAGTTGACTGAAGGCAGCTCGAGGTCAACCCTTTTAGATTTTCTCTGTAGAGGCCTCTTGACCGATCCGTCTGGCAACTCTTTATACCTACCGTACAGTGCGTCTTTCCAACGTTTTCTACTCAAACCCTCCTGAAGGCAATCAGACTTCAAGTCTCACACATCACTGTTGACTGCCAAAGCATCTAGATTTACTGACCTTGAGCTCGTCGCAGGCGTGAAGCAACAATGAAAAAGAATATCGTAAGTCTTTTTTGTAATATCCAGAAGGGTGCCAAGCTCCGAAGGCCTTAGGTCCTTTCTCATACAACGCTCTGATCTGTCGGGGTCGGATGTTTCCACGTACTGACGCGAGTCAATGTGAATGCTGCGATAGGGATATCTCATTGGTCACCGACCTTTCAGAAGCCAACAAAATGTCGAGATCAAAGCGCTCAACAAATGTTCATCAACTATGCACAGCGATCTGTTAGTTTTCATAAGGTCTCTTTCTAACGGAAAAGGGAGTCATTACATACCGGGCAATGGGGGCGCAACAACAAAGCCACGTTCAATGCAATTCTCATGCGGCTGATCTCCTCTTCCAAGATCCCAATCTACGATCTGAATTGCTGTGCCGGCAAAGGCGGAGCGGTCCCCCACTCTCATAACAGTCCTTCGAACCATGGTCGTAGCGAAATGCTGACAATTTGCCCCAAAGAGTCCGTACACAGACAATTGACGGACTGCCCATTCTGCTAAACTGAGGATTTGGTCATGTCTATAGTCCGTCTGCCCAACTTTGTAAGCCAAAAGAACTTTCCGGCCTGCTGAATTCCGAAGTCTGACATAGTCTTCTGGATTGACGTTCCTCAAGTCCTCGTATTTCAGTCTACATGCAGCTTCTCTGGACTTGACAGCATTTTGACTCTTCCCGGTGGTATCTCTGGGCAGGTCTGGAGCAGACAAATGGTAGAAGACGCCCTGGGTGTAGAAAGACCAGTGCTGGAGTGACCCTGCCGGATTATTTACAACACGTTCTGGTCGGGTGACCAGATAGACGTCGCTCGCGATGGAAGCAGGATCGGCGAGAAGGGGTTGCAAATGCTTGTGTAATTTGACTTTGGCGACGAATTCACCATTGGGAAGGAAGAGGAGACTACGTCGACCCTTCCAAACCCATTTTGCCTTGGAGGCGACAGGAGGATTGAGCTCATTGATGGTCGGGAGAGCGGGTCCTCCAGTGGTCGTGTCGTTTAGGATATCAGAGTTGGGGGCTTTGGAGATGGCATACATCCGGAGCGAGCCCGCCATGGCGCGCAAGGAGGCAGTAGTGGAGACATCTGCTAGCTGTGGACATTTGCAGGTTAGCAATCATGGTAGCAACATTTCTCCAGACAAGATGGATTCAAAGATAGCGTCGTCACCTCTGCCTGGCCTATGAGTAGCTAAGCGTAGAGTTATATAACGAAGAACGTTGGCGAGGCTGGTTTCTAGGATCGCTGAGCGGTGGACGCGATTGTTTTATCGACAAAATCCCGCATATCAGAGCTACTGACCTCACAAATAAGCTGATGGGTCTTATTTTTGATCTAAAGGTCTGAGACAAGTTTGCCAGTCCTCAACGTTAAGCTCATGGCAAACCTCCAGCAGCGCTTTTATCGATGATTGGCTATCACTTCTTGGACTTGAGCCGCAATATCCTGATTTATCAAACTCAAGGATGAGCTCTTACTTCTTTAACTTCACCACGTTTGATGTCCAGCTTTGGCCGCCTCCACCCAAGACTGACCCTGAAGTCTTTGCTGGCCTCACTCTGAACCCGTCATTGATTGTACCTCTCCTGCTCGTCTACCATGCTCTGACTTCAATCGTCCTACAGAACCCAGATTTTCGTGACTACCGTGGCCGACGTGATACGATCTGGTACCAACTGTGGCTTGGGCATATGTTCGTGCTGGAGTGTTTTATGATACACTTCCTCCTCATTTACCAGAAGCACTGCTCGTTGTTTGAGAACATTGCTTTACTACTGTACGCCGCCGTTGGTGCAGTGGTACACATTGTGTCGTGAGACTGCTCTACGTATTGTCCGACATGGTACAGCCAACGGTATGTCGTTCAACATGCTCTACACGCCGTATTTAGCAATGCTGACTACCTCTTCTAGCCCGCAGCAACGTTGGAAAACCTCTCCCGCCTTGCATCCAAATCAGGTGTCCAATCCACCCTCATACTCTCCAAAGCCGATGGCTCCATCATACGAAGCACTGGACTCCTTGCCAGCTCCTCGCAAATATCTCCACAGAGCCCATCGATTGGCAAAGGTACCAGTCAGAATGCTTCTGCGGAGCCAGTGGACGCAATAAGAAGCGGGAGTGAATACCCTGGCAGCAATGACAACACGAAGGGGAACACTGCTGAAGAGGTTGCAAGAATGGTCTTCGCATTCCTTGCGGCATCGAAAGCATTCACAGAGAGTATGGACAAGTCAGATGAAGTCAAGCTTCTCAGACTTAGGACACGCAAGACTGAGATAGTCATTGTTCCTGGTCAGCCCTCTATGAGCCAACCTGAGCCAATTGTGCACGCGGCTAACATGCATTGCCAACAGATCCCAAATTCCTCCTCGTTGTAATCCACGATACACCGCCCGCCTAAGTGCGAGATTTTGCTATGCCTTCCTCTTTCCACCACATTGTTCTAGAAATCATTAAGGTATACCAAAGCATGGCGTCTGGCGAGTCAACCGAGCGAGCGGACTTACAATCGAGATCAGATCTTAGAACGGAAATATGTCCTGGGAGGATGCTTTAAGAGCCACCTCGGTATCCAACATGAAATAATTTCGATAGGAACCCAAGTGCTTTGAATATTCCTCTGCATATTGACAAGCGAAGAATTTTACATTGAGCGACCAATTACATTCCTTCCGTTTCCGAGCGAGGCCTAATCGGAACCCGCCGATAAAATTCGGTAAAGAAGCTTAAGGCAAAATTTGTTAGTTGCGGAAACAGCCTTGATCACCGACGGGTGCGGGTACCAGCGGTGCCAAGAGCATACTGTTGACGATGGACCATTGGAGTTGTTGCCGGAGACCGAATAGGACTTCCTGAAGGTGGGAGGCGTCGTGACATCTCACTCCCGTCCAGAAAGTAGCTAGAACATGAAGAGCCAAGGGACTCTACGAGTGGATATAGCGCGACTAAAGTTTGATAATTACTAAAAAGGCTTGTAAATGCTTGTTGACGCCGCTGATGCTGCGCAGGTTTGCGTTGAAGGGTGAACACAAGTCTCACTATTTCAACAGGGTCTACGAGCTTTGTCAGAGCAAGAAGAGCTTGCGCATTCCGAATACCCCATCTGACTCACGCTCAAGGGTCTAGACTTTAGGTACCATCTGATGTTACGGAGAGATATTTGAAGTTGACATCTGGATAAGGTAGGTATCCACTTACCGTCGGCGGCCATTCTTACCCAGGCAAAAACGGACTTCCAGAAGGTCAAAAGAAGGAATACTCCCTTACATTTGCATGATCCTACGATGACACGGTAGGATTTCCTGCATCACCTTTGCGCGGCACCTGCGATTCATGATGCTGAGCCGAGCTTCAAGACTTCAACTCCGTAATGATAATCTGGGTTCCTGCCAATCAAGGAGTCGCGTGCTCCTAGCTGCTGATATGCAACTTCAACTTCCCCGCCCCTTTCAACGTCAAGCTCTCTTGACCACCTTCCATTCTCGGACTACGCGATGCGCTCCCATGCACTTATCATCGTATCATTCCACACTCCTTCTGCGCGCAATTTGGTGGCACACAACTGATAATGGCTGCCCCGAGGTTTGGGTTTTCCACTATCATGATGGCTAGAACCGCAAGCTCGTTCTTGTTGATCGATAGCTAGTAGCTACGATAAGATGGGCGGCAGGTCGGCCTAATCCCGTAGCACATATAAATGGCATGTCGCGACCGAGATGTCTTGATATCTCAATTCGCACCTTTTGCCTTACTTGCTTTTGCCTATATTTTTAATTGACACCAGACCTCATGGCGGGCACAATGGGTGGAGCAATGAACATGGACGGCGGTGACCCACGTATGGGCTCGTCGGCTGGTGTTGGCTTTGGCGAGGGCACCGAGATCACTCGTCCTGCCACCCAGAAGCTGCACGACCCGAGCATCACCTTCGAAGAGTACATGCATTACGCTGCCATTACCCGAGCAGACGACCGTCACGTCAATACTCCCCACACCGACAATGCCTTGAAAGTTGCTGGATTCAAGGGCCTAAACCCATTTGCTAAGAAGAGGAAACCAACTGTTGAGACATCGACTGAATTGAACGAGAAGGCGGCGGCGCCGACAACTTCCTCCTCCCCCGATCGTCAAGGCTACGTTATCTCTGAAGAAGAGTACATCACAGCTTCCCGTGCTGTTCGTACTGCGACTTGGGGCGCCATATTCTTCCTCCTCACCACCGATATCCTTGGCCCCTTCTCTACTGCGTGAGTAGTACTACACCGAGCCTCTGCTCCAGCATATGCTGACATATTCGGATGTTTAGATGGGCTTTCAGGCAGATGGGTTACGGTCCAGGAGCTGTTCTATACACCATCTTTGGCGCATTCGCTGGATAGTGAGTCATATATCCACAATTCTCTGCGACATAGGCACTTACAACATGCACAGTGCAGGCTACTTGCTCTGGAGGATGTTCCTAGGACTGGACTCCGATCGCTACCCACTAAGGACATACGGTGACATTGCCTTCCGCGTCTACGGTCAAACCGTACGAGTCGGTGTCAATCTTCTACAATCTTTCCAGCTACTATTCAATGTCGGCATCATCATCGTATCTAACGGCCAGAGTCTGTCTCAAATGGCTGCCAAAGGCCCCAAGCTTGACCAGAATGGTGCCTGCTTCATCATCCTGTGCTTTGTGTGGGCTATTGCCGGCATGCTACTCGGGCAGATCCGAACCCTAGCAAGGCTTGGACACTTGGCCAACTTCGCCATCTGGTTGAACGTCATTGTCATCATTGCGACCATGGCAGTGGTTGCTCACAGCACACCTAATTACGTCGCCGCTAACACCGCGTACATGATCGACCAAGGACCAGTTGTCACTACTGCTGGCCCACCCGCTGGAGTTGACTTCTCAGGCCAAATCGTCGGACTCATGCAAGCAGTCTATTCGTACGGTGGTGCCATGCTCTTCGTTGAATTCATGGCTGAGATGAAGCGACCATGGGACTTCTGGAAGGGAATGCTCTGCGCCCAAGTCTTCATCTACTTCATATACATGCTCTTCGGGTTATTCGTCTACTCCTACCAGGGCCAATTCACCCTCATTATCGCATACCAAGGAATCTCCAGCTATGCATGGCAGACCGTTGCCAACGCTTTTGGTCTTACCTCTGGCCTGATCGCCGCTCTGCTTTACGGCAACATCGGCATCAAAGTCATTTACAACAACGTCCTCATGGAACTGCTTAACTTCCCCAGCCTTGGTACGAAAGGTGGAAAGCTCGCCTGGATTGGTGTCGTTCCCGTTTACTGGGGCATTGCATTCATTATCGCCTCTGCCATCCCCCAAGTCAGCAACTTGTCTGGTTTCATAGCCGCGGCTTGCATTTTGCAATTCTCATACACCTTCCCACCATTCCTCCATATCGGATTCCAGATAAAGAAGGCTGCGATCCAAAGCGGTGAGGGATTCGACCCGGCCACTGGACAAACCATTCGTCATGACAATGGCATGAAAAGATGGGTACGTGGCTTCAAGCACAACATCCTCTTGAATACGTTCCACATCATTTTCTTCTTGGGATCGCTTACCACTGCTATCTTGGGTATCTACTCTGCTATTAAGGGTATGATCAAGTCATATGCTACTGGCGCGACCAGCACTTTCAGCTGCAACAGTCCTGTTCTGTGAATATTTCTAGTCATGATTAGTTTGAACGGGAAGGGGAGGAAGATGTCGACGTGGTTGAGAATGATACCCATTATATATTCCTTGGATACATGCCGTTAATCACAATTCCAAGGCTGCTTGGATTCCAGCGTTTTCCAATTCTAAGCCTGATAAATGCATTTGAACGTTTCAAAGCCCATAACAGCATCGCTCTGTTCTGGGCTACAACCGCAGGGATGCATATACGAACGTGCATGACATGTAACTAGTAAGCTTGACCCATTGCTCTGATCACCTTTAATGGCGTGATTTGCCAGCTAGTAAACTTGCCCTCGCAATGGCCATCTCCAGAATTGCGCGAATTAGCCCACGTATGACGTACGAGGGGTAAAGGCACAATTGATGGACGAAAAAGAGCACGAGAGCAGCAAGACTTGCCGTTCACAGATCACATAGACTCAGAATCGTAAGTCCATCATGGCAGAAATGTAAGATGGACCCTCGTGGTGAAGGAAACTGCGTATGACACATAAACCGCATTCACGGTACCCCGCTAGTAACATGGGGCAGCAGCGAAGTAGAGTACATAAACACTGCCCCCTCTCTCTCAAACATTCCTTCTTCACCAACATCAACCTTACACTTCCACAACCTGACAACGTCTACAACCCTTCCAATCAACTTGCCAATACCTTCGAAACTTCAAATCATCAACAGCAATCATGTCTGACCTCGGGTGAGTCCAAACAGAGGGCTTCCAACCCGTCAGCACTGTTGCCCATGGGCTTCAATCCAACGCTTCACCGGCTGACACAATCTTCGCTACAGACGTAAAGAATTCGGCGACAAGGCCCAAGAGAAGCTCACTCCCGACTCCCAAAAGTCCTACCTGGACCAGGCCAAGGAGGGCGTTACCGACGCTGGTCCGTGATATTGTGGCCCTTCACGCCTCCACTTCGTTGACATGGAATAGGTGACAAAGTCGCAGGCACCGTTCAGCCTAGTATACCGCCCTTATAACCCAACAACACTCAAAGCTGAGCAGCCACTGATGCATAACAGGCGACGACAAGTCCATCTCGCAGTCGCTGTCCGACTCCACCTCTACCAAGCCTGGAGAGGAGAGCTACCTTGACACGGCAAAGAAGACTGTCAACGATGCTGTTGAATACGTTGAGAAGACTGCTACTGGTAAATACACCTCCCACCCTATCCCATGGCATCTAACAACGAGCCATAATTCTAACTTTTATTCTCTTGTTACAGACGTCTACAACAAAGTCGCCGAATCCACCAAGTAATGTCGCAGCGTCATGATACCCCACAGAAGCAACTACTTTTCTTTGCGTCTTGAACGAGCGGTTTCTTTCCTGGAAGGACCTCGGTGCGTGGCAATGAGGATTACGGGCTCTGGATGGCTGGCGATTAGTGGCGGAGATACCTAGGATGCATGCTTTTGCTCAGGATGAGCATGATAGGGTGGTAGTCAATAAAGACTTGAGAACGATTGAATCAATCCAGAGATGGTGCTTTGAGTGCTGCGATTGCCGTGCCAAACGTCAAGGTATCGTGGCTGTTGAGCTCGTATACGATTTCCAGAAGATGAATTTTCGTAGAACATCACACCTGCAATTTCCAATTTTCCAGGATCAACTTCCTAAACTTATCCTAGAATTCTATAGCATTCCCCCTCCCGAATAACAGATACATCAGCGTTGAGACCTACTATCATTACCTCCCTGCGACCAGCTCATACTTCGTCATACCACCTCTTCGTCCTCACAACACCCGCTCCAACCACACTATCCCACCACCCTAAAACCTCTCTTCAACCCTCACCATGGCCAAAGACAAAGACAAATCCATCAACCCCGCCGCCGCTCAGCGCAAAGCTGAAAAGCAAAAAGCGCTGAAGAAAGGCAAAGCAGCCGTTGCAGCCCAACGCACCGAACGCTTCGCCAGCCGAAACCCACGCAAATTCGAATCTACAATCTCAGATCTACAGGCTCTAAAAGAGTCACAAGGAGGCAAGCTCTCTGCACGAGACCAGAAACAACTTGAAGAATCGGAGAAGGATTTGGCCAGGGTGAAGAAAGCGAGGGAGGTGTTGGGGGATAAGGCGCCAAGTTTTAGCTCTAATAGGGGGGGTGATGATGGGGGGAGAGGCCGTGGGGATGGCAGGGGAAGAGGGACTGGAAGAGGGGGTTATGGCGGGTTGGGGAAGAGAGGGCGAGAGGTGGAGCAGGATAGTGGGAGTGAGACGGATGCGGATGTGAGGAGGATACCATGGCCGAGGGATACGCCACCACCTATACCGAGACAACGACGCGATGATCACCCTCGCCATCCCCATCCCGATCCTCGTCCCCATGGCACGAACGCCAATTCTGAGCCTCTAGGCGCTGAGAGACGGATACCGGACCGGATGGAAGACGTTGCACCCAATACTGCACTGCCAATGAAACCCGTTTCCACTACAAAGACTACGTACGAAAGCGCGCCGCAGGTTAGAGATTTGCGGAAGGAGGCTACGCAGCGGTTTGTGCCCAATGCGGTCAAAAGGAAGATTGATGCTACGAAGGGGAAGGGTGGGAAGTTGCTTGAGGAGGAGGATGTGCAGAGGCTGGAAGCGGAGGGGTACGGCGGTGCTGCTATGGCTAGTAGTGACAGAGTAACAGTGATTGATGCTGCTCCTGCTGTTGCTAGTGAGACTACCATTGCCGAGGATTCGGAGAGAAGGAGGCTGGAAGAGGAGGAGGAGAGGTTCAGGCGGGAGATGGAGATGGACATGGGTGAGGAGGAGAAAGAAGGTGAAGGAGTGGGGCCGAAGGGCGTGCAGATCGAGGAGGTTAGTGATGAGGATAAGTGAAGAGGTTCTATACCCCTTACAAAACCATGATCTGTTCTGGTGGCCGAAGACGAACCGCACGTAGGGCGACTATCACAACTCCCTACAAGCAAGAAACTTAACGCTGGTGTTATCAAAAAGCAAACAATCAATTCTCAATGCTGCCTCTATACCGTCCCCAGCAAATTATTCACCCAGCAACATCCTCTCACTTCCACCCACCAGCTTCGTCGAGATGAACCTCCACCAATCTTACCATTATCCAGGTCTGGCTGTGAAATAGCAGCGCTCCCGAATGCTGCTAGTTGAGCACTGCTCGCCCCTTTGTGCAACACTAGCATGTCCTAAAAAGCCCCGGAGCCACGGATTCGACAAGTCTGCATAGAGGTACTATCATATCCTAGCTAATCACAACCAAGTAAGGAATTACAATCTCCGCCAACTGGCACTCGACATGGCATTCACAGTCCATCCATTGTTCATATCTCGTGCACAGCTCAGAGCAAGCAATGATAAGTGGCTAATGCTTGCATGGCTCCCACAAATTCACAGGACATCAAGATAGGACAGGCGTTGCCAATGCACAAGGTTAAGGTAACAACTTGCCGGGTATATTCACATTACATATAGGGCTGTAAGCAATTGCGCTTACCTTGTAGTACTATTACCCGGAACCTAAGAAGCTCTGTATACCGGTTTGAACTGGCTTGACGGGTCCCTTACTACCGCACCAACAAATGCTCTGCTGTGATCGAGCACAGTGCAACCACTAATCTAAAGACAGCGACCACCATTCCTATCAAGCCCCCTACTCCTGGTTGTTTACGGTAACAGGCGTCCTTGGCTCCAGCTGGCCAATTGTCGCGGCGTGAGCCCTGGGCTAGCTTTGCTGCCGCCCTCTCCGCTCCCAAAGCTGAATGGCCTTAAGCGCAAATTGGCGGAGTCCAGCGCGCATGGAAGGCGGGTTTTGAGCGCTCGAGGAGCTGCTCTTCTGCTTCGATGGGGAATTCACCCCAATCCATCATGATTGTTGTTGGAGCTGGAGCTGGAGTCGAAAACGGCGGTTTACTGAGATGCATGAATACTATCAGCATGCTGACCCTGTCCGACACTCTTTCAGTTTTCGCCGACACGGGAAGTTGCGGTAGCCTGGTCCTCTCAAGGAGTACATGCTCCATCGCTTTCAGGCAAAGGCTTAAGCCTCCAACATCCTGCTGGGCGGTGCTGTTATCTGGGTAGCTGGGTCTCCTGCTCTCTTCCTCACTGCTTCTGTTGCTTTTGATGCGTCGCATATTGTTTGTTGTGCACGGAATCCCCTGTTGCAAAGAATGTATTTGGTGGCGTGTGCTTGTCGAACCGTCAGGCGAGCAGTAAAGACATGGCTTGCACCATTCGGTCTTGGTTATTGCTGTCGACGTCTTCTGTATTATCTGGCCCATCGGCCGGCGCTGCCGCTGCCTCCTCGTATCGTTGCGCGAGTTTCTCTAGGCGACTTACTTGCTGAGCATCTTTAGAATGTTGCACAGACTTGGATTCCTGATTCTTTATCTTTGCGTATGCCTTTCCACAGTATCTCTCGAATGCTCCATCATCTTTATCTGCAGGCCCCGGTTGTGCAGACCCTGGTCGGCCTACATGCTTCTCCATCTTCCTGAATACTCGGTCGCGTTTTGCTGCCTCTGAGAGGCAAGATACTGGCTTCCGTGGTAAAGACTTGGGGCCAATGCTAGAAGGAGCTTCCGACGATCCACCACAGTTTGTCTACGATCGTAGGGTCTTATGGTGAGTGATGGAAAGTGCTTATTTGCGAAGTCTAGACTTCACCAGGCTTCACTACTTGGTAGAGAAGTTCCTTACCTTCATTCAAGGACGGCAGGTCTCCACATGTGGAGACCTGTAGCGGTCGACGTTGCCGTCGCTAGTGCACCGATGAATGCCGATACGCCATTGCGACGTCGAAAGCATGATCCATTTTGACAAGTGGTCTGGAAAAGGAAGAAAACAATCCGAAGTTGCCTCGAAAGATTTAGTGTCATGGATCTTTCCCCCAATTACCAAAAATTCAAGAGAACAGAAGGGTTATCGTTTTCGGGAGGGAAGGTACCACTTGTTTCGATTCGCCGGAGACTTTGCCAAGGAGTTTCTTCAAGCTTGCTGTAACGGGCTTCCTTTGGAGGCCTTCCCTTCAGGCAATGGAGCCCCGTGATCACTCTGCCTCGCAATGCGATTCCTAGGCTTGATCAGAGGTGGCACAGGATTTTCGCAACGGTTGGATCGATGGACCCGCTCCAATGGATTTGGCAGATCTCCTGCTGCTCAAAGAGGGTTTCTGGTGATTATAAAGGTTCCACTATTTGCGTCACTTAGAGCTGTGTGATGATTTCACGACGAAGAGATTGACTTACTCTGTTTTCAAGACAACATCGTTTACCTCGCCCGAGTCTGGGCAGATTGAGGCCCCCAGTGCATCTTTGATCTGCTCTCCAGTGATGCCGTGCGCATTCCAGGGGAGTCTGACTTGTGCAAGGACTGGCGTAGATTCTCGCATCTTGTGCCAGGTTTTTTTGTCGTGTAATGGACAACGGCGGCTTGTTGATGGGATGTCCAGTTAATAAGCAGCAAGATCATTTCATTCGCCGGCGTCATGGTAGAACCCTTACCATACGTTTTGACCGATAACACAATAGTACTTGCCCGTCCTAATTGCTTTTAAGGCATTGATATCGTGAAAGCCTTGGCGTGTTTTGTGGCATGTCCCTTAGGGGTGCCAAATGTACGATGATGGAGAGCTGCTGCGATCGTGTAGTACTCAATGCTGCCACAGTTGGATGGCTATCTTCTATCACGTATCCATTTCAGGCCGGGCCGTGATATCCCCAACTCGAGAACGGAGGGAAACAGCAATCGTAAGAGCTGGAGATGCTGCATTGCCAGGTCTTTAGGCGCATCTCGTGGGGAAGGTGGTTCAGAGTCCCTGGCGATTCACGCTGTTGGATGTCGAGAAGGGTGGTTCATCATCCACGGTGCGATGGATTAATTCAATATCCGTGATGTTTCTACTCTCTGCTGCGACGATCTGGGAGTGAGACTGCTTGTTTCATTATCAATGACAAGGAAGGATTCGATCAAGAATTACCGGCGGTCAGTATACAGATCCTGTTCCTCATCCCTCTCCACTTCAAGCTCTCTTAAAGTTGTCTTGATTTAGGGAAGGAGTTGTCTCGAAATGGAGTATGCTGAATCGCTTTGGGCAAGAGGGATATCATTGAGTGGAAGAAGTTGAAGAGGAGGGCCTCCTGCCTTGTACTTGTCGTACGTGAATCCCTCTCTTGCAAAGTTGCTACAAGGAGAGACGGGAATATTATCAGATGTGCTTGAATCACTCTGCACACGCATTCTCTTTACTACCTGCTGCTCATCACTGCTATTCCTATCTGAACAGGATGGCGATGGCAGATATAGCTGCGACATGATGCTTGCTCAATCTGGGAATGATCTATCTAAATTCAACTCTATCCAGTGGCTGCTTGGAAATTGCAAGAGACTACAACAGAGTCGGTGCTCTTCTCAAGATGTCAGCATCCGATATCACTTTCCTCTCGGTATACCGATTACCATGCAGATGTTTGGTACGAGTCTGGGCTAGTTGATCTAGGTCGAGAACTACTGCTGATCTTAGCGAAGTCAGTTTTCTTTGAAGAATGTCCCGATGGCGCTCCAGCTCGTCGTGGTGCTTCTCTCCGCGCTTCGTCTTATTGGTCCACCTGTTGTTAGACCAAGTTAACGAGCTTCGATCGTGTATTGACACTATCTCGGCGGCCAAAACCAATTAGCCAGCCTTTTTGTTTGGATCGTTGGCCTGTCTTGTTCTCTCTTCCAGTATGTTGATCTTGCGTAACTGCCCACTGTCATTATGCCCCTTTTGGCCTTGGTAATTGATGTCGAGATAGTTGTCCGGATAGGCTCCACGGACGACAGATCCGCCAATAGACACAGCGAAAGCCTCGGGCACCCGTTTACAGTCCTTAAAGGAAGCTCAGAAAAGAACACAATCGGGCCTGCAGGCGGTATGAACGCTGGTCAAAACGTAAGCTACTGTACTAGTACGTAGGTTCGAGGCTCAAAAAGAGTAGTCCAATACATCATGAACAGCCTGAAAGAAAACCTAAAATCCGCGACTTGGAGATGGTTTGGGTGGTCATTCACTGGCCAGACTGCTGCAGATCCAGTAAGCTTGCTGAGCTCCGCTGCTGCGTGTGAGGCCATTACGTTGTATTGTATTTGAGATTGGATGAGAGAGAGCTAATGCGAAATTCTTTAGAACGAGGTAATCCATTGAAGCACTATCTGCAATGAATTGCATGGCTTTTTGGGAAAAAAGAGAAATCGTAATTACTTGAGAGCACCTGTAAAATGCTAGCATTGGAAAAATACAGCCCACGATTAACACCTAGTTCATAATTACCCAGGTAGAAAGTTGTCGGACGACGCTTTTCGAAAGCCTTAGAAGCCTCCATGTACTGAGTGCTGTGATTGGTGTCCAATAACATGGAGATGTATATGGTTATGGGCCGAAAGTGAAAAGAAAAGCGTCACCTAAAACATCACAAACGTAATAGAAAGCATTATACAGAGAAGCGGGTGGTGAAGCCTGAAGCTTCACCCTTGATTTTTACATCCCTCACGCATGAATCTTCTTTTAGGATTCTCGCCTGCGTTGTGAACTTTGTTGGTAAGACCGAGATCCCTCTATATTCTAGGCTCGCTCGTGCCTTTCTTGATTGCAAATTCGATTTCTGGTATCTCGAGAATTGTACCACAAGGACCGAGGCTAATGATTCTCAAAAGATTTCCAGCCCAGGCCTAGAATTATCGAAAATATCCTCCACGTCACCTCATCCTCCCTGCTTAATCTTTGCCTTCTGCCTCTTGTTGGGACGTTGCAAGGACGCGTTCCTGTCGTTAGCCACAGTCTCGCGTTGCGCGGAGGAGGCGAGAGAGGCGGGAGAGGAAGTGAGAGAGGAGAGAGGTTATTCGAGAGGTCCGGGATTGGATTTATCAATTCGTATGCACGATGAAGATGGATCCTGGACGCTTTTTACTCATGTAATTGATCGTCGTGGGTGTTTATCAATTGTCCGACGCACGGAAAGTGCCCCATTCACTGGCACAAGACCTGTTGTGCGTGCTTCTCTCTGGCCCGTCAGAGCGGTATTCCCCTAGCCTCTCCTGTTTTTGGCTCCCGAATAGTCTTCAAAAGCACCAGCGACTACCCGTGTGCTCGCAAAGCATTCGATGGTTCTGCCCAAGAAGCCCAACTATAAGAGTGACTCAAATTTGTCGATGATCATGTTCTACAAAAAAGAAAACAAAGAGCGTTAACGATTAGCGAAATGCATGGAAGGCAAAGCATATAGGTACCAAAGCAAGAAGAGGTCTATGCAGATGCATAGTGGACAGCCATTTTAGTACCAGCCAAAATTTTACACGAAGATCAAGCACGCAAGCAGATCTTCAAGCAAAGCTCAATTTTAATATTGCCTTAATCGATGGCCATTCAAAGCCACGAGTCAGAGTCGTTTCTTCCTTAATCTTCAATCGTAAAATTCTAAGTGCTTTGCGCGCTTCGAGGCATTCGAATATTGTACAGGCGGCGACGAGGTCGGGCGAGAGCGGTTTAGTGATGACTTTGCGAAACTGGCTCCAAAAAATCATATCTTGCATCTCTTTTGGCAACTTGTTACATTGGCATAGGGAGTTGTATTGCAGTCCAAAGACCCAGAAGAACGGTCGCGAGACAAGCATAAAGATTCTCGTAGGTGCCTCTGCCGCAGTCTACCGAAACCCCACTATGCACGACTGATTCGGTATGATGTGAATAGCCCTAGTGATCACTGAGTATCCGTCTAGAGCGATAGACATGCACTATTGAGATGTACCTGCATGCTCTGCAATATTGCCCGATGTATGGGTGCAGACGTGATTTGTTGAAGAAGGTGCCGCATTCTCGCGGTGTCTATTTCAACATCGAGGTCTTCTACTTCCATGGCGCACACATTGGAGCGGATAAAGGTGCGTAGAAACGAGACTGAGATGTGTAAGCCAGAACATGAAACGTCGATGGTGCGGACGAAAGTACTTGGTGACATCTTTCGTTAAAGACGCTTCTGAGGGTTGAGGGTTTGTTGAGGGTTGAGAAGCCATGGTAAGGCAGAAAAGTGCCTTATCATTGACCACCGTTTGCAACATGGTCTGAAAAACAGCTTCTGCATATGATTCATATGTAAATGCCGATAGGCTTTCGAGTACAGGACTCTTCGGGTCCTCTGGCCAGATCGCAATAAGAGGGTGGCTGAAAGGTATACTGAACGCTTCCTCGCATTCTTCGGCCTTTCGCTCGAGAACTGTGACTTCAAGGTCAAGCGAATCTTTGGTATGCAGCATTTGACTTGTCATCAGCGTGTCGGTTAAGTTTTTAGTCGAGGCAGGCTCCAGACTAGACAAAATTGAATATACTTGACGTTTTGCTTAGCGGTGTTGTTTCTCCAAGGAATAGTGCGTTCTCTCGCACGCATTGGATTAAGGCAACCCATGAGCTGTGACTTGCGTGATAAGTTCTCATAGCTTCGCATAAAACTAACGTATAACACATGACGTCTATCGTGGGCCTTAATATTGGAGCGTTGCGGTCAGGCTTGAATTGAAGAGACGAATTTGCAGGTCTAAAATGAGGCCCAAGGGCCTTTAGCCCTTAGGCAATGGAGAAGGAGCCGAAAACAGTCCACTCTTTGCCGGAGCAGTAGAGGGGGTCTTTCCCGCTTGTACAAAGGGATTTGGGAACCGCAAGTTTTACTCGCGGCTGCACAAGTACTTCTGGTTGATCGTACCGCGCCCCGTTTTTCCTCAGCATAATCGGTCGTAGCGTTAAGTAGTGCTTGCAGCGTTTTGTCCTCAGGGGAAATGTCGAAGAGCTTTCGAACCTCTTGGCACCCAGCTGTATAACACAATGTGCGGACCTGTGCATGAATGATATTGCAACCGATCATCACCACCTGAACATGCATTCTCGAGAACGGCTTTCTTCACCTCATCAAACGCCCGTTGGTGTTCCTTAGTCCACACGAAGTCCACTTCCTTTTTCGTAGTTCGCTGCTTTCCTCCTTGTTTGATTGTAACGCATTCCTCGACGATAGCTGTCTTCAGCAGAAAGGAGTAATCAGCACGCCCTGGTATAAATGCCCGTAAGAATGGAAGCATATGAAGAAAGCGCATCAGCTCATCTTTGTTTGTCGGTGTGGGATACTCTCGGAACTGTGTGTAGGATTTTGATATTTTTGATCCACTCAAGAATGAATGTGGTCGAAAGGCTACCAATGGTCTCGGCGGTTGCGAGGGGGTGATCTTGGTCGTTGCTGGTGTGACTCATCTCTGTGAGCAGGTATGCGGGGGGAATGGTTCTGACGCAGATAGAAGCAAGATCGAGGCTAGTTGGAATGTGTGTGAGGTTCCATTGAGAATAGAGAAGATGTATATGACGATGCGTTGAGAGTAGGTATAGGAGATTAAGGATAAGAGTTTTCCACGAGAAGAGGATCTTAGTAGAATTGAGGATTTGGAAATTGTGACTTTTTAAAGAGAATAGGGATGATTATACTCACCTTGCCTTTCTATCTTCTTGGACAACATAGCGAACCTGCCTTCATTCCGGCATCTCTATTGTCACAGATGCTCACTCGATGTCTTGGCTCAAAGAAGCAATGCAGGACGATCTTGTTGGTAGTCAGAAACCTTTTTCCATATCTCTTTTACCCTTCTCAATTGAGATGCCTAGAAGACCTCAAGACTCACTTATTAGCGTGGATCTTCGAGCGACGAGCGTACTGATACGTGTAGCTGCGATGAGTAGAGGTGTTGAAGTGAATCAATGGGACATCAACCTTTCCGAGGCCGGCGAGCAGGCTTTGAATCCCGCTGATCAGAGTTGAAGGATCCTTGTATTCGCGCCAATCGGGTGCAACGATCTCGTCAATCGTGACTGGTCGCAGCGGTGTGTTTGAGGAGGTATGGTACTTACTTCAAGCCAACGTTGAGGTTCGATAGATGCCATTTGCTGTAACGACTCGCTCGTGTCGGTGAAACGCGAACCTCGTTTATCCTTGGAGATGCCCAATATGGCGGCATTATTGGCGCTGATGGCGGGATATCTTGCACAGACTGGTACAAGCTGTACTCAGAATATACCCCAATGCCGCGGTCTGAAGCCATTGCTGGCCCGCCAGGAAGGTAATTTGCCATAAGGCACCAACGACAAGAGCCTGCTGCTTAGCATCCTCAGGTTTGACAATGAGCTGCTTGATCTCAGGACTGCGGACTGGTAGCTTTACTAGCAAAGTAAATGTGAAAACAGACAAGGCAAAGAACATAGAGATGATGGCGTCGCAAGAAAGAAATAGCAGACCAAATGTAAGAGTGGGAGCAGGGTTCGGCCAGGACTGTGGATGCAGTAGAAATGAAGATTTGTTGTTGCCCTTGTGCTTTCTATCCGCCCTGAAAATCGGGCTTTATTATGAAGGAGCAGCCCATGCCTAGCATCTCTGGAGGGACCTTCAGAATTGCCATTTTTGGAGGTGTTAGCAAGAGAGGTAGTTTGGAAGGTGAGAGATAAAAATCCGGAAATCGTGCCGCTTGATAGCCTTGTCAATGGTCTTCGTTTGGAAGTATTGTTAGCCGGAAATTGGCATTGACTTTGCACAACACCCCATCAGCAAGCCAAAGCTGGGTCGTGAGTCTCTTGTCGTCGCCAACCTAATCCAAGCTGAGCTTCATTGGGTTATGTGCTCCCAGTTATGCTACCATCGCAGGTACGTATAATAGGATTTTGCTCTCTTCCAAGAATTCAAATCACTATTAGTTTGTAAAGGGCACAGACAGGAGGACCAGACTCCCAATGAGCCAGCATCACTCCCTGTCTCTTTCACCCAATTTAAGCAGTCGAAGAAAAGCTGACGAGGAATCAAGTCTTCCACAACTTTCACTTGCTTCACATCGTGCTTGATCCGTTTCTCGTAAAAGGCATTGCTCTTTTCCAACTCCAATGCATCGATAAAATTAATCAGCCTCATGTCTCTATGACATCTTCCACGAAGAAACGCTCAATCAAGGCTCACCTTCCAGAGATAACCCATTCTCTGGCTTCGTCGGTATCGTATTTGTCGGTCAAATTGTAGTACCTTCGATCCCAATTAGAGCTGTACAGACTTTCTCAAACACAGTACCCGAGCCTCTATGCTGGGCCAATAGCTGCCTCATTCAAATTGGGAGGGTTTGATGGGTGGTTACTGGCGGTGGTTTGCTCGTATACAGGGGGAGCTGTGTCAGTTGAGTGCTCGCCGTCATTGTTTCTGTGAGTACCACGAAAGTCAGCTGAGCTCTCGTCTAGACCAAGAGATGCTTGGACCAAAAGTCGGAGAAGGTGTTGTGAAAAGAGGCATACCCGCTCATCATGGTTTTTTCGCATCTTCACACTGATTGGCAGCTGCTCGCACCTCCTCGAAGCTGTTCGCCTCAGCGAGGCTCTTTTCTGTGATCCATCTAGCAGTTGGAGTGAGATGCTTAGAAGACTTTGAGACTCACTTCCCAGCGCGGTTTTCCGGATGAAAAACGAGACCACCATCCGACCTGTCATTGGTGTCATGTAAGACGCCCAGTGGCGAAGAATATTCGCTTGGTCAGAGACTTTGATACTCCCAAGGACATAGCGGGCAAGGACGAAATCTGAGGTAGGCGATGTCTGACTTGTCGAAGCGTTTTGAAATCCATTGATAGCATCAAGGTGAGTGATATCGCCGTGGTAGAGAGTGATGGACCCTGATGAAACTCTGGCCTCGCATTTATCATTCATGTTTTTCGAGCTAAAGCTAAAAAAACGCCCACCAGCGGGAGCTCCACCCGTGGAAGCTCGAAGGAATCGAACTGTTCTTGCCATTCTTCCATCTCCATCTCGTTCTGAAAAATCGGATTAGTGGATATCTTGACAAGGAAGCTTGGAGAATTTCGAACCAGCTCGGCAAGAGAAATCTTAAAGACGAAAAAATCTTTAGGCCCTAATACCTCTATCTGCAATGCATTAGCTCGACAATCTCGGAGTTCGATTTTCTCGAGTCTTACGAGGTCGAGGTCCAGCTGCGCTTGTCGCAACATGGCGTGCGGGCTATCGATGCCAACAGTAGCGCCATAGGCCCGAGCCCAGCACCTCCGCAGCACGCCAGGCAATGACAGCATTCCCGCATCACAAGTCCAGTATCAAGCCTCCAGGCTGGAGATTCGGCATGGCGAGGAATGGTAAGGCTCCGGCATAGATGTCGCATCTATCACATGTGAAATCCGACAGCTTCCTTTTGGCCTTTAGACGTAAATGAACGTGCTTCCGAGTCTCCCCACACAATTAGAGCTGTGCGACCACGCAAGCTTTGGGACAGCAAGTGCTCTGGGCGTGGATGATCATCCAGCCCTCCGTCAAGCCTTCAAACTGTCATGTGTATGTATATATATTGAAGAGATCTCATAGTACAATAAAGAGGCAGTACTCAAGGCAAATGAATCGTAGTGAAGAGAGTGTGTCAGACAAGAAACATGCCAAAAGAACATAAACCAAGGTACCTTATGTTGGCCCACTGACTAGCGCTTGGCTTGGTGGATGGATGCAAAAAAGAACAAGAGGAGGGAGAAGGTCGGGGTTTTATATACTTAAGGATTGAAGGCGGATCACTTCGGTCTATGCAGACGTCAAGGTAGTGCAGAGATCGGTTGAAGTGGGATTATGAATGTCCCCAAGAAGGATATAGGATGAATGTATCCAATCTGAATTCCCACGAATGAAGACAAGTGATGTAGGATGAATAACATTGAAATCAGTCTTGAGGATAATAGCCTTGACGTGTTGACTGACAGAAAACGAATGATCTCAACCTAGTACAAGCTGGATTGCCGTAATTTCGGATGAGCCTGAGGATTCTTTGCTATTGAAACCGGAGTTCTAGGTACTAGGTGTTGCTCTTACCGATCGAATGTCCTCAGCAAGGGAGATTGACCACAAGGAAGAGGCACATAACCCAGTAACGTAACGTAAACAAGAATTGGTGACATCGTGGGGGAGATTTATGCGGCGTCCGGATTGAAATGTAAGTACTCTTCGCACAAGCCCATTGGCGCAATTAAGACCATTTTCGGATTGAAGACCATCAAAGAAGCCCAAATCATAAGATCTGAGTTCAGCGGCCAAATCAACATCAGCCAATGAAGTCAACAATTGCAGATGTAAGAAATATCCACCACGTTTTGAAGCCTGCATTAGTTGGAGATGCTAGGTGCTTTACCACGTCACACATTCTCCAAGTCCGCATTCTTCAGCGCACTGCACCCCGGACTTTTCCAAAATCAAGATCATATGTCAAAGATGTTACACACGATGCCGAACATGATGCATCACACACTCGAGCTTTCCACGATAAACAATGAGGCGATGTTGGAGAGCAGAGGAGTGGACGAGATGAAAATTTCAGGCTTTGGATCCAGCCCTACGGCAAAACGATTGGACGAAGTTCCACCTCTCACGATGCCCAAACTATCTCTGCTGCCCGACATCCACACTCACATCCACCCACACCAGCTTCTTCACCCTCTCCCCAAAGCCTTAAGGCTCACAGTACAAAACCCTCCCTTCCCCACAGCGGGACAACCATGCAACCTACCTCCCCTCCAAAACGCACCAGCATGTAATGCGCCCATCAACCTCCAATGCCATCCACTCTCCCCTCCTCAATTCCCGACTCGCAGCTCGGCCTCTCCGCCTCCGAACTCGCCATCCTCCGCCAACACCAACAAATCGCGCTCTCTGGGTCCTCCGGCACTTCCACCCACTACGCGCAAAGCACCGCCAGCTCGAGGGGGAGGGGACATGCGAGGAGCTCCGTGAGTACTAGTCGGGCAGCGAGTGCGGCGAGCTCGGCCGGCCATGGAGGTGGGAGGTTGTTGCTGGATGCGGGGAGTTTGGCTGTATTGGGGAGTCATTTTGAGAGGTTAATGGGGGCGATTCAGGGGAGGGTTGATAGTGTAGGTTTCCATCCTCATCCCCATCCCTATGGCCCTCCCCATGGGCCCTCTCCACCAACACAAAACAGATGAAAGCGCAGCCCCATTGCCAGACCTGCTATTTTTGCCCCTTGCCAAGCTCCATTCAAACAACTAACGTTCTCCACAGCTCACAGCCCAAACCACACGCACCGTATCCCACCAATCCTCCCGGGCCGCGTCCTCCATTGCCCAGGCCGACGCCGAAATCGCCCGTTTCAGAGAAATAATTCGCCAGATCGATGAGCTGGAAACTGAGTTCGATAAGGTGCGGCATATACGCGATATTGTTAAGGGATTCAGAGCACGGGTTGAGGGGTTGGAGAGGCGGGTGGATGGGAGGGGGCAGATGGGTGGTGGTGGGAGGGGGAGGCGGTGAGGGGGTGGGACATGTTGGGGGAAAGTCCGGGGGGGAGGAGGTGTTGGGGTTGTGCGTATTTGTGTGCGTGTTTGAATATGCGTATGAGCGATGGGTGTTGCTGGATCTGCTACTTTGCTGTGATCTATGATATTTGGGACGACTTTGTTGGACCAGATTCTTTGGATTGGATGGCATTTGTTTGTTTATTATATTATGTGGATCTATACCCGCTAGATCGTGGGCACAGCGCAAGCTATTATATATGGGAAACAGGCCCGACAGTATATCTGGAGTTTGATCGGGGAAAAATGTATTATTCTTTTTGGAAAACCCTATAAATTTTGCGTCTGTCTAAAGCTGTGGATGGATTTGTATCACGACGTGCATATTTAGTAGCCAAAAAGCTTTTTGACATGCACCGACTCTGTTGTACTTGAGTCGCATGAGCGAATTGCCTCAAGCCAGTCCAAAGCGTTCGCAATCCAGCAACTCCATTTGAATCGTGGCTCTGCAGGCCGGGTCTTATCTTCGTCTATAGAGTACCAGGTTGATAGGACACGCATGCAGCTCAATGACCAACCCATTAGGCCAAACAGCCCTATCGCTCGCCATCGAATAGCTCGATCGTAATACCCGAAAAAAAAGTAGCATCTGAAGAAGCTCCTTCTCAATCATTGTAGAAGTACTCAATCCCTCGCAGCAAGATCTAAAGAATCACCGCAAGGCTGCGCTCACACATATTTTTTCACTTCAGCAGCTTATGATATCATCCTCAGCATGGCTCAAGCCACCCAGGTACTTCGCTGACCGAAACACCTTCCAGTACTCGTAGTTCAAAGCAATGATACCATTCGCGAATCGACTGTTCCAGACACCACCTGATGTGCGTCGCCTTGCAGAATTCCCGATCGCCCTGCATGATCTGCACCTAGCGAGCCATTCAGTGCTCGCTCGATATTGCGGCTACCGTCAAGGTTTGAAAACTGTGGGGGCGGACGTCAGGATCTTTTAACACTTCCTATCTTAGCTATGGATCCTGGTTGTGGATCCTGTGCATTGCCTTGGTAATGCCGGAAGTGGAGTAGTAACATCCATGGGAGAGTGTGGGGAAACTTGATGCTGTGCTTTTCCTTCAGACATCAGCCCAGACTACACCGTTTTTAACTGGTGTTCTGCCGTTGTTAATCAGTGGTGAACTTGTTTGTAAGACTAGCTCAATCTTTATGGAAGGATGATGTGGAACGCATGGTGGAGGAACATTTCATATCGTCTCTCCTGATGTTTGATTAAGATTGCGAGGTCTTCATGGGTTCGGACTGACCTGCAGCAGCACAGTCTAGCCGCGCCAGTCAAACCAATGTGAAGAGGATTGCAGCTTCTCTACGCTGAATTTTGAAGGCTCAGAAACGAATGCGCAGTCGGATACCTGCATATTCCCGAATCAATGCCGACTCCCATTCTTCAATTGGAAGCTCCATTGGATGATCAGGAGTTTGGAGGCTCTTGAGAGTACTATTCAGTGCTCGATGAGATCAGACAAAACTTGCTGGTAAAAAGTACATGGGACGGTGAGCATGAAATTTACTGAGTAGCATGTTGTATGTTCATACGATGACTATGCGTCAACAGGGCAGAGAAGGCCAAAGTAGAGCAGCATGCGTGAACATGGACTGAAGCAGCAGGTACAACGGAGGGACAACTGATAAGAATAGCACCGGTTTCTGCCGTCAACGTGGAACATGCCATAGCGTTGCGCATGTGAGGGAGGCAATAGCAGCTAGCTGGGATGCAGGATCCCACGGTCAGATGTGACAGCCGCACTGAACAGTCGGAAGATTCAGTGACACGCCACGTCTCTGGTCCTAAAACTTATGAGCAGCTACCAGTTTGTTGCACGGTCATTGCTGTGGTATCCACACGAAAAACGCCTCCGAAAGTATCCTTTCGTTGTCGGCATTTGAGCTGGGTATGGAGTCTCCTTAGAGCTTGAGTCCAGTGTGATCTGCAGCCGTCATTTGATTTCAAGGCGTTTCCACGTTGTGAGGTGCCCATTTAGGGGTGCATTGATGATCGCTGACCGCTGACCCGCCGTTTTCTGACGTATGGGAGGCTGGACTATTCGGGAGATTCGTCGCAAGCATCTTCCTCCTCGGGTATAGTCCTCTCTCATAGTATCATGCTGTTGCTCAGCGGCTGGACGCGCTCTCCAGCCTCGATGAGGGTGGATTCGTGACCATTGGCGTGCGTTTTATAGTGATCGGTGTTCTCTCTCGGGTGATAGGGGATGTTGGTTGGTTCGTGGGGCGTAATAAAAAGCGCGCAACCTGGACTTGTGTTGGGCTTAAGGGCGATCGACGGACGTCGATCATGCTAGCGACGATCAGCCGGGGCCGGTAGATTGTTCCCCTAAAGTAGGACCCAGTGTTTACTTTAGGGCGCAGGCTAGGGTCCTTTCGGCACCAATCGAGCTTGAAAGCCGCCCATCTTGACAGGGTTTCACAGATCCACTCGACCGGAAGTGACCTCCTGAGATGGTCAAGATGCTGTCAAAGATATGGAATTCTTTTACAGTAGCAGTAGCAGTAGCAGTACAAGCTACAAAGCAGTACAGAGTAAGACAATGACATTGTTTTCTCTCCGCCACCTTCCATTAATCCAGAATTGGACCTCGGGCCATTGGCTAGGCGAACCTAAATCCTCTATTCCCCAAAGGGCTTGGGTCCTCCTTCAACCTCAATAAGGTACGTACCTCGCCTGCTCTTTCTGGCGCTAGGGGAACTTCTCTCGACACTGTTTGGCCAGTACTATTACCTCTGGAAACACGAAAAAAAGATTTGATGGATCCATCGGCTGCAATGTTTCGGTGCTGACTCGAGTAAGATCATCGTAAGTACGGAGTACCACGAGGTCGTACCCTGCTAGTGGTAGAACATTCTTCTGGCTCCCTTTCCAAGCTAAGCCTAAACCTTTCCAGGGACCCTTTTTCCATAACCGAGACGAACCTGCGTTGCGCTTCGACCAACACCGTCCCACTCACTCCCCCCCTTGTTCCAGACTCCGTTCCTGCCGTTTCCCCAGTTAGGAGAAGGGGAAGTAAAGTAAAGTAGCTGGCCCGTTACACTATCAACTTGATTTTGGGAACGACCTTGAAGATCTTCGCGCGACAGCATCCTGCCGACTAGCAACATTACCGCATATCTGATCTCCAAGGCACTTTCTCTGCTGTTTGGAGATCGGTACCAGCCTACCAGGCAGTTTACCTCACCTAAACCCTAGGACCTCTTCTAAAGAGGTCTAAGGGTATCTGACAGGCAGATTCACTTTCTAATGGACTTGACGTTGTAATCCTTGTAAGCTTCTCCAACCTCCTACTTTCGTTCATCATGCAGCCTATTTCTGTCTCTTTGGGTCCACTTCTATGTGCTTTGTACTGCATACGGACGCATTGGCCATTCTCGCGTACCCAGCTACCTCATATTGGCCTTTGGAGGCTCTATCTCTGATCCTGAGCTTTGACTGATGGTCAACACTCTGAAGATATGAATCTCTCGAATCTGGTTCATAGAGCTCAGCCAACACCTTCACAACAGCAAAGATCGAGCCAGAACTTTGCAGACCCCCATAGACGCCTTCGACACGATTACAGGCAAGATATGGCAACTGCCCTCACTGCGAGCCCATACACAAGCCAATCGCCTGTGTTCACACGACCACCTCCCGCCCCGCCATCACCCCCAAACGACGACCTCAGCAGTTTACGCACTTTACCTTCGATTCAAAGCTTGATCGGGATGGAGGTCCCTCTATCGAGTCAGGACCAGCAGTGTGAGTTCCTCCTAATCCAATGGCGAACTTGTGAAGCTTATGCGATTGTCAGTGGATGCCGAGGGGCAACCAATTCAACACTCCAACTCTGGAGGAGCGCATCAAAACACCGGCCATCGATCGCAGAATTACGGTCAGCCAACCGTGAGCAATCCTAATGCAGCACCGCCATCACCTCCAATTGACCCACAGCTTGGTTTTGACATGCGCCACCAGTCACCTTCTACAACTTCTTCGCACTCCTCGACAGCTGCTCCGCAATACTTTGGAAGCGCTATCAACAACCTTGAGCCGCACCAGCAACCCCAACCTCCCCCACCATCATCAAATCCTGGGCATAATGGCCTGCCTTCACAAGTGGGTCAATCGCCGTACCAGAACCAGAATCAGAATTCTCCATACCCCCCGTCTCCATCGGCGGCATCGAATTACTCGTACCCTTCGCCCGCAAATCCAGCCGTCACGGGAGGACCAGCAACGTACTACCAAAACAGCCAACGGCCACTTCCAACGAATTTCCCACCAAACATGCACGATACCATTAACCCTCCCATTCCCAACCCTCAAGATGGACCTCCAATAGATCCGAGCAACCCAACTCAATACCAACACCATCACTACATAGCGCAAACATCCACAACAAATTTTACCGGCCAATCGCAAGACCGCTACGTTTGCCAAACATGCAACAAAGCATTCTCCCGACCATCCAGTCTAAGGATCCATAGCCACTCGCACACAGGTGAGAAACCATTTCAATGTCCGCACAAAGGATGCGGCAAAGCCTTTAGCGTTCGAAGCAACATGAAAAGGCACGAGCGAGGATGCCACGGCGGAGGGAGTCCCGGGAGTATATAGGATTGGGTCCACAGCATAAGCGTGACGGACAACGGAACGGCCCAACAGGCTACAGAGGACCCTGAACGACGTACATACGACGATTCGCTATTTCTCTTTCTGCTCGCCTTGAGCGCGCCTCTGAAGGCAAGCAAGGTGCTGGTGCTTCTCTATACCCTTGCGTGCATCATGATGGCGTTCTTCGAAGAGGGGGGCTTTGACTTAGAGGATTGGGGACTAGGGAAGCAGGATCCATGGAGAAGGTTTCGAAAAGAATTTGTTGCATGCGGCGACCAGTGCCTACAGTGTACAATACTAAGAGACAACTCTAGAAAGCTTTACGATCTAATCGTACAACAACGCATGCCATAGTGGGTCCAACATTCTGCTTCGTTGCCCCATTCTGCCCCTTCAACACAGTGACACTTTTCTCTTTGTTGCCCCTACTTCAAATTTGAAGACGTATCCCGGAGCATCTACCTTGCCTATTGTCTAGGAACACACCTTTACTCCGGAGATATATTTCGTGATATCTTATTGGATTAAGCACGGCCGGTGCAGCTACATATATTAAGCTTGAAGCCCCGGCCCCGGCTCTGCTGTGTCTTGTCCTCCTGCTTCATCCGACGCGTTACTTTCGAGGCTTGAAGCGACGCGCCGGCTTCTGCATATCGTCTAGAATTCGCACCGTCGTGCATAGCTCGTATCTGCAAAGCACGGCCTTTCCACCACCTCCCCCTGCCATTCTAGGCAGGTTGACATTACCAAGGTGGTATTTCCGCAGCAGCCACTCTGACGGCCTGGGTTTCCGTTGCAATTCCAGTCTACAGATCGCTGGCGAAAGTAGCGCAGCAGCCCCCAATTTCTGGCAAGGTTGGTGGGTTCAGGACGGCCGGCTAAAGGGAACAGATCTTACACAACTATGCATAGCTCTCGATAAGGCAGAGCTTTGTCCTAAGGCAGAGCTCTATTTTCAACTTCTCTCCTCTCGGCGCCGACGGCCATGCCTATTCCATCGAACAGTATTCCAATCATTACAATACCAGCCTGATCATCGCCAGCCCAAAAACCCTGGATCCCCTTGCAGCCTTCAGCCTCCCCCATATTCTCGGTTTCCGCCTCCTCGAGTACGGACAATCACGCTGCGGTGCATGATATCACTACACGCATATTCCCTCCATCCAAAAAGACCGCTCCATTGTCTTCGTTCCCGCAAAATATCATATCAACGGTGCAAGCCCTGCGTAGACATTACCAAAACATCAGAGCGCCCCCGGCATCCATCGTATCAAAACTCCGGCAACATGAGAGCCAGAAACAGAGCCGCATACGCATCAGGTACTCTACACCCAAACCAATGGAATTCATCGCCTCGTCCAAAAGAAATAGGGAAGAAGGAGTATCGCACAGCGTGCCAGGTTTCTGCAATCGAGCTCCTCCCCGTCCACCGTACTTAGGAAAGTGAATGAAAACTGAAAGAGCGCAAATTCGTATGAGACGAGGAGGTTCGTTGCTGCTGTGTGAGTAGTTGATGACGTGTTTTACTTTGGTTCGACGAGGCTATGGAGATCGTCGTGGGGAGCGGGGGGGGGAGGCTGTTTGGCTTTGAAAAAGGGCGGGGTTGTGGTGTACGGAGGGGTTGGGGTGGGAGTTAGGATGGGGGTGTAGGATGTGGTTATTGGGAGGTGGGTGCAGGATTCGTGGCAATGAATTACTGGCTTGGTATGATTCAGAGGAGATGGGCTTGATGGAGTGAATAGAGTCGAGGTTGAGCATCGAAGGTGCAAAGCACCTATGCTTTATAAACATTCATTCAGCGTGATATCAGCACCATCGTTAACCAACTCCGGAGCGGGATCTCGAGTAATCACGATTATGGAGCATGATCACACAAATCCATAGATCAAAGTCACTTTTTGATAGAATAAGCAAGTGTAAAGATCATTGAATTGGATTAAGTATCTACAGCTGCAAGCTTTCGCAACCCCAGGTACACCGAAGGAGCAAGCTCAATGGTTCATCACGCTTTTCGCTATAGTGAACAGGATGTAAGTACGTAACGCCAGACCAATGCCCGAGAATGCATTCCTAGTCAAGAGGAGAACGCGTACGCACTATGCTAATGCTTCATCTACAGTCCCCCGTATCGAATGAGACCTTGCCACCGAGAACGGAACAGTCCGAGGAGGAAGACGATGTCGCTCCTCCAGTACTGCAAAGCGAGGACGTAAGTAATCATAAAAGTCGTAAAGACCGTCGGTAAAGAAGCTCTCTCAATTCGAAGACTCCTTCGCCTCCTCGCTCACCCTCTCATCGAGCGCATGCTCTCTCTCCTTGCCATTCCTCGATTTCATTACATCCAGTCCACCTAGTCCGCCTTCGGTGTTCAATGGCGTCCTCGCCCTTCGCTGTCCACTTTCATGCAGATCAGTAATGCTGCCGTTATTCAAGCGCAGGGCAGATGAGCCAGGCGAGCTCCAGATCCTTGTGCTACGATTGCTCTGGTCAAGGCCTGAATTCTGGTTGCTTTGGTCATGATAATTTGCGAAGTCCCGAGTGCTCCAGCTGGATCGATGCACGCGCGCCCCAAAGGGTACGCTGGTAAAGGTGTTGTCAAGCGGAGAGTGGATGCTGTTTGCGCGGCTGCCACGTGCAGTGTTAGAAGCAGTTAGAGGACGTGCAACGGAGGTGCGACTGCCGATAAAGTCTTCGTCTTCATCCTCGATCTTGGTAACACGGCGCACCGATCCGACGTTGAAGTATGGCCCTTTCGGCTCTTCAGGCGGTGGCGGAGGTGGTGTTGGGAGATCCGTGGCAGCCTTTTCCAAGTGGGCAAAGTAGCGTTGGCGTATGGGCGCCCAGGAGCGAGGCTTGAAGTTTTCGTGATTGCGAGTGAGAGACATGTAGCTCGAGATGGCGCCAATGACGATGGCGATTAGAAGGACAACCGTGAGGATACCTTGGATGACGATAATGACAACACCGATGACCGTTGTTGGAATCCGTGCCAAGTTGAAACGAGCGTCGAAGGCCGCGGACAGAGCGACTGTAGCGACCTTGCTGAAGCCAAGCAAATATACCATCAAAGCGTTGAGGCGAGCACCCTCAAACGGTTTCAACGTCACTATGGCAATCAGCGCGATGAACTCCACGATGAGTAGACCGAAGACTTGAGTCAGTGGGCGACCAGCAGCTCCTCCATAGATACATGCACGCACGAATTCGTACACCAACCACAGGGTAAAGAACCACCATCTTGTGCGTCGGAAGCGTGCAGCTAACCAGCCAAATCTTGTGGTGTAATCTTCGTCCTGATGCACCTCAAGTCTTTGGGGATCTTCCTCGACGTAATGGATGCTCCACCATGGCACTGAACCGGCAGATTCTTTCTGTTCGGACTTTTCGGACCTGTAACTTTCAAGCTCGAAAGCGTACCATGGAAGTGGACCAAATCCCTTAGTCTTCTCTAGGTGTAACCGATCAGGAATCAATTTAAAGCGTCCCAATCGAAGCCGATAGAACAGGGCATAGCCCGCCATACCAAACATACCAAAGAAGAAAGCAAGGAAGACAACAGTAGCGATGGCTGTAACACCAGCCGAACCCTTGTACGTAAACTCGAACGTTGTCAGGAACATCATCATGAAGAAGCCAATGAACATGGCGCGAAGAGCAGCTTGGGCTGTATAATCGAGCCAATGAGCTCTGAAGTGACCAAGTTTTTCCGTTCTGAGAAGATTGATTTTGCTTAGGCCCTCCAAAATCCACTTGAAAGCAACGATGGTAGCAGCGACGAGAGCGATCAGAATTAGAAACCAGAGGAATCCAGTCATGAAAGCATTCGAGGCTGGAATACCTTCTTCTGAGAGCGTGCCAGCAAATCCAGAGTAATTGCCTGGTATCGGCAGGCCAGGCTTCACGGGATATCCATACCATGAGAAGCCTTCTGATGAGTTTGCAAGGGACCTTTTCGCGAGGACGGTCTCCATTCTTCGTGCTAATGGAGCCTTAGTGTGTTCCTCTGGAGACTCGACGTATCGACTGAGAAGATCTCGGCCTGCTCGCTTGTAGATTTGGGAGAGCTGATAGCCTCCTCCGACATCATTGGACCCGGCTCCCGAGCCTGCGGCTCCAACCATGCTTGTGTTTCCTCTGTTGGTGCCGATCAGCTGGTTGATGCTGTTCTGCATTGACTGGCTGTATATCATGCCAGCGCTCCAAGCGAAGTTGCTCCACCAGGCTGTTAGCACGCTTGGCCAATTCATGGACAGCGCTCCCGTATAGAAGATGTGGTGAAAAACCGCAAAGACCACGAACATCGATAGCGAGTGGGCATAGTGCGTCCGCATGGTTGGAATATGGTTGCCGTAGACTGCCGTAGCAAATGATGCTCCCAATGCCACCAGAGTGAAGATGCCCAAGACGGTGCCCACTGCACTAGGGTGAGAAAAGCTCGCGCCATTGGTGATTACTGCTGAGTAGCAGCCAATTTCTGTTTGTGTCGAGTTTCCGAAGATTCGTAGGATGGCTTGACCCTCAAAGTCCGGTATACCAAGGGCAATGGGAGGGATCGCGGCCACATCTGATTGGCTGACGGGGATGATACCGTTGGCTGTGATCGGGACACTGCGATTCATGGGACAGAGACTATATCATATCAGATGTGTATGGAGAAACGCAACAACATTAGAGTACCTGTATATTTGGGCTTGGCAAGGGTCGAAGCTGATATCGAACCGAGACTCGCCGTAAGCAAACACACCAATGTACACTGAAGTGAGTTAGTCGGATTCATCGGATATGAAAGGTCTTGGGTACGAACGCATAACGCTTTCATTGGCCACGTTGGTGTTGCCCGCCAGGTCGAACAGGACCGTCATATTGTCTGCATAATACGCAACATTGAATCGTGTAACATTGATCAAAGAGCTCCCCAAGCAGTCCCCAAAATTCTGGGTATAGATTGCGGGCTTTCGATTGTCCTCGAGGTATATGGTATTGCCTGAAGAGTCTGTAGACCGTACATATTGGTTGTTTTCCGATGAGGAAAAGCCTGCGAGCGACAGGAATGAAACCAGCAGAAGGAGCAGGTCCGACCAGGATGCACCGGGAGCGGTGGATCGTGAGAGTATCATCGTGATTGTGTGGTGTACGAGTCCAGCAGTGAACTCACAGAAAGGTATGAATGCAGAGGGTCGCTATCGCATAGGGTTGTGGGTCGAGTCCTGGTCGTGACGGTGGGAAAGAGTAATGGTGACTGCGTCTGTTCCACGAGGGTCATGAACGAACGGGAATTACGATTAATCGAGTCATCCTCGAGCGTGACTCAAATTTCACAACACCAAACGTATTAGTGAGTGACCTCGAGCAGGCGTAGAGCAAACAAAGCGAATGTGAAATATAGGAAAGACAGAAAGACAGTGCAGAGACTATGCAAGTTCCGGTCAGTTCCCGATCAAGAAATTGGGGGCTAGAGGCGCTAGCCAAGTCGGGTCCTCCCGCATGGGCTTTCTTTGAAGATCAAAGTCCTTCAGGCTGTAAGGAAATACTCCCCATTGAATCTATAGCTTCCGTCTACAGAAGAAAAATATAAGAATAGTCTTATGTGAAAATTACTGTTTCTCCTACGATCATGACGTGGATCCAAGGCATACGTTCGAGTCAATGTCTCATCATCCAGCAATTTTTGGACAGGATTAAACGGCAAGAGGTGCCTTTTGATGCCATTCCAGCGGTCTATTTTATGTTGAGATATTACTAACCCTAGTTTTCATGATTGAAGCCTGCAAAAGCTATGACCAAGCTGACAGAAGATATCACGAACCTAGTCAGGCCCGGGTCAATATCTCCCTTTAGAGCTTTGACAGCACAGCTTCGGCGCCAGACACCGTAACATCTCCTCCAGGCTCGTTCTCCGCATACACGACCTTTCCATGGTCGATGACTATGGCATATCGTCCCGTCCGATCAGCCCCCCTCGTCCAGCCAATGCTCTTTGAAAACTTGATCCCTTGGTCGGACATGAAGAGCTAGAGAATGTCAGGGGACTACATATCCAAGATTATTACAACAAGGTACTCACGATCTCATCCTTCCTGATCCCATTGGCCTTGCCCCACGCACTCATGACTCATGCGTCATTCATGGCAATGACAATGACAAGATCTACACCCTTGCCCTTGATGTCGTCCCAATGCTCTATGTAGCCTGGAAGATGGCGGACTGAGCAGCCAGGGGTGAAAGCTCCTGGGACCGCGAAGAGGACAACCTTCTTATTTGCGAACTCCTTACTGGCGTGATACTGCTGAGGCATACCACAGGACGTGATGGAGTCTTTTTCTTCCGTGTACGGGACATATCTGAGGCAAGGAGATACTCGTCAGCCCCGATTTAAGAGCGTAGATCATGATCAAAGAAGCAGCTCACGAGAACTCCACGCCCTCGGGGAAGCTATCCCCTACCTTCAGAGCTGTCATCTTGGGAGCTGGTGGACCAACTGTCTTGCAGATGATTGAATGTTTGGGACAAGCGTTTGGATTCTCCTTGCAAAGACTTTCGGCTGAGGGGTAGAAACAATAAAGCGAAAAGATGGATAGACGACGGCGGTGAGTTGCAGGGCACTATGAAGAGAAGCTCTCATGTTGTTGCGAGTTCGTTTAGTCAGCCGCTGGCGGGGCAAGTTTACCCAACATTTCAGGCGAGAGATGTCCGATGTTTATTTGGTTCATCCGATGTGAATTTACTGACATGACTATGCATACAATTTCATATTTTTGGAGATTCCACTGATTCACTACAGAAATTCTCGAGCGACTGCGTCTTGAGATTTATGTCTCTTGGCGCTTGCTCTTCCGAGGAATTCACAAGTCTGACCTCGTCTTCTCGAGATCATGGAAGGAGACTTCGAGACTTATTGTGCACTGTGCGGGATACCTTTTGGCTTTTCCAACGGTCTTCATTCCGGGCCGTATAGTAGGTGGACAGGAAATTTCATTACATGTAAACAACATCCTCGTCTTGTATTGGTATCATAGCTAAAAGGGATCAAGTGAAACCACCAAACAACGCGGACCGGACTGTGTGGAAAATCGATTCTCGTAGACTTCGTGGCTTCAACGGAGCTGGACCATTCTTCCCCGTTGAATCTGGCGCTGAGCCCAAAGATAGCGGTGCTGAGACAGAGAGCCCCTTCCCAATACACTGGGCCTGCTGGCACATTCTTAAGCAGCAACACGCATTGCTAGCACCCAAGGCGCCACTGCAACCAAATTTGGACAATCTAGCCGAGCTATTCATGTCTCAAGCCCGCTAGCTCGATAATGGGCTCGTGCCCCGCTGGTGCGGTCATTACAATGGTCCCGAACCATTTTGGCGGAGAGGAGACAGACATCCTGACATTGAGAGAGGTCTTTGGAAGGACATAGAAAACTCTGAGTGGGAACTTTTTGTTCTTGATCCAAATGGGTGGCCGGAAGGCTTTGATGAATTGTTTGAGAAAGATGATGGGCTACTGTGAAAATTCTCAGCTGTATCTAAGTCCGAGCCACCCTCTGTAGTGACAAGATATAGGGCTCCTGATGCTTTGTTTTGTCTGCACGAAGAGTTGCTTCTGAAAATTATGACATTCTTTACATACGTCGTCAGTGCACAAAGCACGGCTTGCTTCTCGAAGGATGGCGGTCGTCCATCTTGCTTTGAAGTTCTGGCGTTCTAGGTTCGAATACCCACATGAGATGTGTCATATTAATTTACGCAAGAGGGTGAAAGGAGTTTGGGATACTTTCGCTCTGTGCGATTGGAGGGATGATAATTGTAGGTTGCTGAAAAAATTGATGAATGATTGGGATTGGTGGAGGAATCGGAGGCGGAATTCAGGTATGAACATGAAATTGGTTGAGGTGTTGTTATCTGAACAGACCACGAAAGGGGCTTAATCCATAAGCAAGACACCTTAAAAGAGAAAGCAATTCCGTGAGACTGAGAAATAAATATGCAGTATAGGTTTCCCAGCCTTCAATGAACGTGCATACCAATATCCAGATTGCATCTCTGTCAGTGTTTCAGCTTGCAGTACGGAATTGACTGATGTCTCGGAATCGTAATCACTCTTTGGATCGAGCTTGTTTTCTGCGCCGTTATAATAGCGCCTATTTGAGTGGTATCTTGTCCAAGGGGTCTCAAAGATGGTCTCCGGCATGCCTTACCTAAGATCTTCGTCAGTAAGGCAAACTGTTTTGTTACTACGCTGCAAAATATGAGAATAATAGAAGACGTTGGGTGTCACAAGGAAGAACAATGTTTACATTTCGCTTCGTTGTCAATTGCTAGTGTATACAAGTATTTCCTTACGCACGCATCACATCATGCTTTTGCTATATGAGGTTTATCAACCCAACCTTTTGTCGCGCTTCCAAATTCGCTTTTGTCAGATCACGCCAAATGCTAATGGTAGCTTTTCATAGCTCCCCGTTGTCCGTGAAAGGCTCGAGTCTCTCCTTGAGGTCCTCCACAGTCAACTCCTCGCCTTCCCACTGCAGCAGACCACGGTCGATAGCCTTAGGTGGGATCAGGACGTTGCTTACGACCTGGATGACACCGTCGGCGGCAATGCCGTCTTCAATAGTCACGGTGGCGAAGCCGTTGATCTTGATGCTGATGTAGCGACCGTAGCGCCCTACATCAATGCTGAGGGACTTGTCCTCAAGCAGGGTATGAAGGTCGATCTACGTATCTGATGTTAGCATGATGTCGCGAAGGATATTTCCCGTGGGAAATGAGGTAGACTAACGTGGAAGTATCCCTTGGGAATGCCGTTCTCCTCTACCTCGATAGACTCAGCCTTGTAGTAAGCGTCTGAGTACAACGTCTGATTGGCGACGACGTGGTACTTCAGCAGGGCCTTGAGGTACTTCTGGCCGTACTTGCTGAAGAGAAAGCCATTGATCTTGGGACCAAGTTTCTGGAAGGCAAAATTTGAAGGCGCAAAGACTGTTCCGCCAAGGTGGTTTGAAGTGTCATTGATAGCCGCGAAGAGACCAGTCTTGACAAGTGCTAGCTCAAGAGTGCTGAACTCGCCAGGAAGGAACTGGATGACGTCCGCGACCTTGGGTGGTGGAATGAGAAGGCTGTCGACACCGTGGATAACGCCGTTGGTGCCGAACTATACCGGTCAGTTTTGTTCACCAAACAGAATTGGTGGAAGACTCACGATGTCAATGGCGACAACGCGACTGTAGAAATTGACGGTCAATCCCTTGAGACCAATGTTGGTGCTCAATCGCTGGGGTCCAATGCCCAGAGTCTCGGGAATTTCGAGCAATGTAGGCACAGTGTGTGTAACGAGGACCTTGCCTGCTGGGTAGAAGTCGGAGGAGACATGGTAAAGGAGAACCTTCTTGAGCTGCTCCTTTGATGGCTTTGGCGCATGCTCTGGGATCTTCTCGAACGCCTTGTCGATTGGGGCGAACACGGTGTAGTTCGCAAGTGTGCCATTCAAGAGGGTGACAACATCTTCGTATTCGTTGATCAAAGCAGCCAGCTTGGTGGTATATTTGCTCGAAGCGATCAATTCCTACTAACGGTCAGTATCGTAGGAATTTCTGGAGGATAAACAAGCTTGAGCTTACATAGACAGTCATGTTTGGCTTCTTGCAGTGACCATGGCGACCATGTTTCCCATGCTTCCCGAAATCCTCCACGCTGTTGGCAGCAGTATCTAGCCATGATTTGGCATCAAAAGCTGTCTCATGGATCCTCTGGTAAGCTTCCTCGCCATTCTCGGAGGCGTAGTCGACAGCCTGATCGAAAGCACTCTTCGAAATATCAACGAGCTTGGAGAAGGAGTTCTCAAATTCATTGATGGCTTCGTCCTTGAAGGGTAGCTTGTCAAAGACGGACTCTGCGTGGTCCCGATGGGATTGGATGGCGATCTGGTTGGTCACCTGTTCGTCTGGAATAATGAAGGCAGTGGAGAGGGCCGCAAGCGGCAAGATATTGGTGAGCTTCATGATAGAATTTGTTGGAAAAGAACCGTTGACTCTGAAGAGAAGAGAAGAGAAGAGAAGAGAGATGCCTAAAGTGAGCATCCTAAATTGCCTCTACAAGCGTACTATCAGGCAGGTGGTGACGACGATGATGCGCAGTGAAACCCGGAGTCGGATAATTGCGACTTCCGTAGTGGCAATCCCTACTGTCGATCATCACGCTCATCCCGGTCGAGCTCCAAAGTCAACATCTGCTATTCGAAACACATGAGACTTTTGCATTTTTGCATTCTGACTCTAGTCTTGTTCACCACATACGTAATCTTGACATCGAAACCGCCGCCCGCGACTATGGCTGGGCCTGCAGCCCTCGTTGTGCCCGCACTGAAGAAACACACCGCAACTGTAATATGGGCTCATGGCCTTGGAGACAGGTGAGTCTTTTGGCATTGTCTGATGTGGAGCTGGCTAATTGATCGCAGCGGTGCAGGCTGGTATGAACAGTCTGCTTTCTCAGTGTTTGCCCATATTTTAGCATTCTCTGCGACGTCATTGAAATACCTACCCCAAGTCTGATACATTCTAGGATGCCGATCGCAGAGAACTTCAGAAGGCGGGGCAAATTTGAGGAGGTCAAATTCGTCTTTCCAAATGCTCCAAACATACCAATTTCAGTGGTACGATGCCGCTAAAGATTTAGCGAGGGGTCTAGCTGATTTAATTTTAGAACTTCGGGATGGAAATGCCAGGCTGGTACGATATTGTACGAAGACGAGATACCGTTCGTTCTATATTGCATATACCAGCGGCTCAACAACGCCTGTCTATGCATTAGCTCCTCGAGTCAAATGCTGACACTGCTACTGCATCAGACTACGTTCAATGAACTCGCCCAGGCACACGACCAGACTGGAATCCTCAGGTCTCGCGACCACTTCAACTCCCTCATCAAAGCAGAAATAGACAAAGGTATCCCCTCGTCACGTATAGTACTTGGTAAGATCTTTCCAACAATGTTCGAAATCTATCACTAATGCTTCCCAGGCGGCTTCTCACAAGGTGGAGCCATTTCCATCTTCTCAGGAATAACTTGCCCTGACAAACTTGGAGGCATTTTTGGTCTCTCAAGCTACCTACTTCTCCATGACAAGATCAAAGACTACGTCACATCTGACAGTAACAACAAAGATACACCAATATTCATGGGACACGGAGATATTGATCCGCTCGTGAAGACAGCGTGGGGCGTTGATACAGCCAAGGTACTGAGGGAGATGGGATGGACAGTTGACTTTAGGACGTATAAAGGACTGGGACATTCAGCCGATCCAAATGAGATCGATGATCTTGAAAAGTATCTTGCGGAGAGACTGCCGCCGTTGAGCTAAATTGGATAGAGGATATAGATGGGAATCATGTGATATTGAAATCATGCCTGCTACATGTTGTTGGCACTGGGTACGTTGGCAGCTTTTCTCGAGCGAAGCGAGTCGCTGCCCGAATCGTAAGCTGATAGTCTCCGAATTTGGTGTATTGCTCGCTCGTTAATTGAAGAACGAGAGAGCAATATATCAGACCAACGGCTATCAGCCTATAATTTGGGTAAAAAAAACAGCAAAACCAACTACCGGAAAATCGAACACTCTTGAGTGAGAGCTTAATACGTCGAATCTTAATTGGGGTTAACAATGCGGACTTTGATCTTATGCCTTCTCGTGACACTTACGCCAGGCTCCTCAGAATGGGAATCTTGCAGAGCTGAAGGTTTGTGACAATTTGACGCGTCAAGGCTTTGGACTTGGCGGCTGAACAGTCCTAGCTTTGCCAAAATCCACGGGTTTATCTCGCTTGGGGCGATATGAAGGTGTATTGCATGTCGACCTCAGCCGCGAACAGAGAGATAGGCACTTTTCTACCAATTTCTTTTACAGATATCGCCTACTTATATATTCTCCTTGTCCCTGTTCTTTGGTTCCATGCTCACTCAGCCTCCACGCACGTCATGATCAAAATAATTTGTAAATGAGGGGGCCCCTAAGCGAGCCACCAAGCACGTCCAAAAGGGTCCCCGAGGGTAATTTTAGGCGCTCATTGGGGCATCTCCTGGGGCGGCTCCAGGGTAGCTCCGGGGCCCTCATTGCAAATTATTTTGATCATGACGTGCCACGGCAATTGACCTGCATCGGGCTGTTGAGGTCACCACATTCTTTGGTCATCCATGTTGATACCCTCTTTTTCAAGCTGTTTCGTGCTCCAGCCCCGTCTACTTTGTACAGCCGTGTCCAGCAAACTCGTCCGATTAGCCAACATGCACCTCTCCACACTCCTCCTCTCTCCTCTCCACAGCCCGTATCCTCGCTGTCCCCACAAATGGCAGAGACTAAAGGGTACGTTACCTTCCAAACAGCCCCGACCCTACTTCGACCTCCGCAGCCACGAACACCATTCCACGTCTCCTTCCCCCAAGATTGAAACCTCCACCCTCCTAACCCACCAAGACCCCACAGCCCCCAATCTTGACTATCCCCTAGTAGCCGCTGCGAATCTCAACGATAAGGTGGCTGCGAATATCCATGACCCATTAGTCGCGGGGGATTTGGATTCGTGGGCAAATTTGCTGGCTGGGACTGAGGAAATTGGTGCTATGATTGGGGGAGCGTAAGTGAAGGGTGGAGTGGAATATGGGGTTTTCAAAGGGGGAACGAAGACGAATGTAGGTGGGACTCGTTGTCAAAAGAGGGTGCAAGGGAGTTGCTGGTGGGCTGGAGTGGAGAAGGTTAAGTCATTGTGCTACTTCTGAGCAAAATATGATAGGTTTGCCTTCCAATGCAAATTGTGCTTGTACCTATGTTAGGGACCAGCCCCTTGCTAATAGCCAGTGGCGTTCCCTTTCGAAATATTTTCGAGCCTCATGTCGGTCAAAGCCAGCTCTCAAGCAGATTTCATGTTCGATAGCCTCGTCCGGAGAGCCGCGTCTCGATATCGTAGCCCTGGTGAAAGCTGAATGAAGCGATTGGTAGAGGTTTGGTTGATGACTGATTGACTGCTCACACTCCACGATCTTGGAAACCTAATGCTGGCGTTTAGTCGCTATTTGATGATCCTCACTGTCCTCCACTCCAACCTTCCAGCCACGCTGCACCAACGAATGCTTCGCCAAAGCCATACGTGCCTCCCCAGCCGTGATGATGGCGTTGCCCCAATATTCCAATCGCTCGGCATCTCCTTCCTCCATCGCCTCTTCGGCTAGAGATAGTGCCTTGCCGTACGTGTCGTGAGAGTAGTGCTGAACTGAGTCTTCTTTTCCCAAGACGCACAGCATGGTTCTCAATGAGAACGAACAAGAACTGAATTCTCCTACGTTATTTTCCAGTACTTCATACCTCATGAAATGGTCCAAAGGTTCGTTGCCTTCCATGGAAGTCTTCAACTGCTGAGCGTAGATAGGCGGGACGTTCTTGAAGCTGACTTTATTCAAATTTCGAAGGAGCGAAAACGGCTGCAGCAATTCTCCTGCGTCTGCGGCCAAGGGCAGCATCTCGAGAACGATGTCTAGTCGTTGCAATGTAGGGTTCTCCGAGAGCACCATGCATACATTCCTCACGCTCGACCGTACACAGTGTATGTCATTGTCACATTTCGCCTCGACTACAATGTGGTACCGCTTGATCCTGTCGACTGGAAAGCCGTACACTGATGACTGGGCGATATGATTTAGTCTCCGCTTGAGTCCCGGGAATTCTGCCCTCTCCTCCCCGTCACCCGCCTGGATTTTGCGACCGAAGGGGTTTTCTCCATACAAGATTGCGCAGCCTTCGGCGTTGAGTTGATGGCTCGTGCGCAAGATGGCCACATCGAATCTGGGTGGAGCATCCCACTCGTACCATTCACGGTCGTCGGACCTTGTACCCCCAATGAATCTTGAAACGTAGCCAATCGGTCGAGCGTTGAGGAGGAGGTAGCGATTGATTTTGTTACGGATCTCGAGAGTGAGGCCGAGCAGCGACAGCTTTGGCGAAGGAGACATGACGTTTTTGATAATGGTGACAGCGTTAGAAGATGCTGACGAAATCGAGAAGGCTTGAATCTGGGTTCGATGTTCAGCAAACGGCAGCACGGTGAGGTTGATCGCTTGTTTCTCACTCCCAAGAGTGTGATTATGATCTGATCGATCAGAGTGACATGGAAGTTTAGGTCTATATCTTGTTGACGAGATGTCGAGGTCGAGGTCGAGATATCGAGAAGTGGTTGAAAATTTGAAAACTCGAGGTTGGTCTGGGAGATTACAATACAGAATTTTCTTGTTTAAGCAGAGCCAAGCACACGATTCCCTTCCAAGTCAGAGAGCGTTAAAGGTCAAGCTTGACAATTACCATGAGCCTGGAATGTCTGTTCTTTGGCTGTATTGTGGAAGGAATAATTGCAATCGTATCGAGGATGAGCTTGCAACATGCACAGAATAATTCAGATGTGATGGTGGTTCATGCAGTACGGTGGAGGCATCCCCTTGAATCAAGCATCAAGTGGAGGAAGTAGAACGGCAAGAGGTCGAATCTGTGTGATACTTGAGCGATAATCACAACATAACTGGGGAGAATTTCCATCGGTGGAGTAAGACTTCGGAGAGCAGCCCCTTAATGTATGTATTTTCCAACAGCAAGGGTGGCTTTTTAGAGCAACGGTCATTTACAAACGTGTCACGCACCTTGTTGACAGGTATCTTGAACATTTATGGGCAACCTGTCAGTTTCGAAGTTGATTCTCTATTCTAAGTCATGCCACTTGAGGCTGGTATCCACGGGCGTTTCATGCACGCTATGCTGATACGTATCATACAACACATCTATTCATCACATGCTGTCGAGTAGCATCTATTCCTTGACCTCTTCAGCATTCGGCAAGTCAATAGCTCGATAGAGGAGGATTAGTGCAGAGTGACTTTCGCCTACAGAAGATGTTAGCAATCCAGCCCAAAATGGCTTGGAGCCTGTAGAGTACATACCACCACCACTGAGAGTCTCGATCTTCTCCGCATCTACCTCACTCACTTTATCATCGTTGAACCACCACCACTTGCCGTCTTCCTCCTTCCTCTTGCCAGTCTTCTCATCTAGCGCTCCCTGCTTCTTGACGTAAGATGTATAATGGCCGCTATCGGCGCTGGCACCCTGATGCGTCACCACACCCCTGAGCTCGTAAAGTCCAGACTTATTCGATCCTTCGTCAGCCGCCAACTCAGGGTTGATGAGTGAAAAGAGCTCCTTCTTTCCAGCCAGTATGGATGCAGTTTGCTCGGCTTCGAACTCGGCATCAGTCTTGTAGACAGCTTCTGCCATCTCTTTGTCGTCGCCCTTCTTCTCCGCAGCTTTTTCCTTCGCCAATTTCTCCTCATCGGCTAGCTCCACTCCTTTTGCAGCATCTGCAGCACGGTCCATTTCCTGCTTGTTTGCCACTTTCTGTCTCTTTCTCGCACGGTTCACATCTTCCTCGTCCTTGCGCACTTCTCGCACCTTATCCCTTACAGGCACGAGTTGTTTCCTCAGCGTCTCCGTGCAGAACTCCACAACATCCAACTCAGCAGGGAACGTCACCTTCTTCATGATCTTGGTCTTCTTGCGAATGTCGCGTCTCCAGAAGAAGCGAACGAAGTGAACTGTGAGGTATTTGGGTAGCCGTGATATGCGAGAGGTCTTTGTATAGAGGGCGTCGCGGTCGAGCGTGGGTGAGTTTTTCTCAATCTTCTCCTCTAGACCTTTCAGTATTCCATCACGGAGATGGCTGGTTTCCTTCTCGATATGGCAGTCTAGCTTTAGGAAGATATCCGAGCTATCGATGGGCATTTCGCCTGCTTCTATAGCTGCTGGCTCGTCGCAAGTGAGGGTGGATGAGAATTTGCCTGCTAGGAACTTGTCGATAAACGAGATCTCTTGAGCGGCTGTTTGCTGTTCTTCGGAAGCGGACGAGGTGGCAGCGGGGGTGGCCTTGATTTTGAGCTTCTGCCGTAGCAGTGATAGGATTTGAGTCCAGGCCTCTTCTGCGTCTTGCTGTGCGTAGCCGTGGCCGGTCTTCGACTTCTCGGCGAATTGGGGGAAGGCGGTTTGTAGTGCATTGAGAAATATGAGCGGTGGGAATCCTTCTTGCGTCTCTGACATTTGCTTGTAAAGGTCTCGAAGGGAGCTGGTCAGGTCGATGGATCCCGCCATAGAACCTGGTAGACCATATTGGCTCAAGTCCACTCCTCGCGATGAGCCCGCCTTCTCCCCAGTGTATTTCAGCAATTGCTCTTGCAGTTCCGGTACAGCACGTAACGTCTGGAGAGTCGAATTCATGTAGCACGTGTTGCCCAGGTTCTGCAAGCCTGCAGGTGTTGCCCCTTCCAGCCTCGCCGCTTCTTCGTCCGTCATATCCTCCATGAACTTCATCTTTTCTTTAGGTCGTGCTAGAGCAACCCCGGCATCAGCAGGCGTGCCCATCATCATGAAGGTCTGCCCGGGCTTCGCCCCAAGCTTCGAAAGTTCGGTATCATCTTTGAGCTGCCCGCCTTTGACGAGGATCTTTTGGCGGTCTGGCTCGACGCCAGTCAGAGAGTAAAGCTGAAATTTGAAGGTCTCGCCCGTGGATGTAGGGTCTAGCTCCACCTCATGCTTTTTGCCCTGGTGCTTGACGAACACTGCAATAGCTGTCAGTTTGGGTATCTAATATATTTTCGGGGGCAAAGGATCCCACCTTGGATACTCGACATGTTGGACGTCATAAGTTTGCTAGACTGAAAGCGTGGACCTAGGACAAAGAGGCTTGTTGTGGTGTAGAATTTAAAGATGTTGACTGTCATAGAGAGGCAAAGAGCCCGATCGCGCCAAGACTTTCTCATGCCGTTGCCCGCGTTTTCTCTGACCACCTCACTCAGGCAGCTCTCATGTACCCAACTGTTTACTGAGGAAAAGAATCTGCTGTCCGTGAATGGAGAAGGTATCAGAAGTCTTCTCTCGATGACAGCATTTCCAGGTTGACCCTTTCACTTGATCCAGAGCAATGGTACGCCGCCCCCAAGCCCATGCCCTACCTAGCTAACAAAGCTCTCCAGTCTCAATCTCTCCGCCCCTACCTGCTCTGCGTCCGCTCCTCCCTCACCGCTGCTCTATCGCTCTCGAACTTTGCTTCCCAGACGTCAGAGAGGCATAACGTCCCAGAAGTTGAAGCCGCCAGCTCTCCAGAAGTCCTTCTCAATCCTCTCACGGTGTCGCGCAATGAGAACGAGAAGGTCTTCATCGAGCCAAGCATAAATAGTGTCAGAGTTAGCATAAGGATCAAGCAAGCGGACGAGATCGAGAACATTCTGGTGCATAAATTTACAAGGTTTCTGACGCAAAGAGCGGAAGCTTTCTTTATTTTACGGAGAAAGCCTGTGAAGGTCTACTCTCTCATTCTTTTAGGTACAACATATTGTCGACACGCTGACATCCAAATTTAGGGCTATGACATCTCATTTTTGATCACAAACACCCACACCGAAGAGATGCTTAAGCATAAGCTCGTGGACTTCATCATACAATTCATGGAGGAAGTCGATAAGGAAATATCAGAGATGAAGTTATTCGTACGTCTCTTTCCCTCCCACAACTTCCCAAACAAAGACCAACATACACTCTCCTACTCTATTGAATGGTACTGATGATTGATATAGTTGAACGCACGAGCACGATTCATAGCAGAGTCCTTCCTGACACCGGTTTGTCTACTTCCCGTTATCATTTTGCACAGGCTAACAACCTGCTCTAGTTCGACTAGCGTTCTTGTACCATAGACACATCATGCATTATGGCTAATGGCAATCTCGAACGGAGCGACGCTTCCAAATTCGGTTATAGTGTGCAGACTTTGTCTCGCGAGTCCTAGAGGTTTTTATGCCAATCCACACCAACAGCCGCACTCAAGGACCAACCAATGGGAACCATTGAACGGGCTTCTTGCTTGCCGATTGCCTTATCAGTATCCGAGCAAGCCCTTGAACTGCCAGAAATTTGGCTTGATGAGCGTGGATAATGGCTTGACAACGTAAGATCGCTCGTAATTCGTGACAGCAACCTATTCTTCCTGTTGTTCATGTTGTAGTATTGATACTCTGCGATACCAAGCTTCGGGTGCTCAAGTTAGGCTGGATTCCACTCATCCAGAGTGAGAGAATATGCTTCCTGCTCTCAATTGCCTACTCGTGCTCGAAACGCGGCTCCTTGCTTCACTGCGAAGCATTCAGAATAGGCTGAAGGTGACCCTTTCGCCTGAGGTTTCGGACCAGGAGCCATCAGTACACGCAAAAGCCAAAAGACCTCGCCTGGATATGGACACCTGAGAGGTGTCGTTGAGTAGCGAAGGGGAGCATTCAGGTGGAAGATGAGCGTCGTCTTTGTCGTTTGTCAGTGCACTTACCAATGTAGTGAGCCCTTATGCATGACTTTGCTCCCTTCTCTTAAGCTGGGTACGTCCTCTTGCAGCATGATCCTGTCCTGGGTATCAAGTGACAACCACATGCTCTCTGGAAATGGCGTTGAATGACTCTCTTCTAAGACTGGAAAGCCGTCGTTTCGTACTTGTCGTCTCAAAGATGTGTTGATACATCTTTGGATTTGCGGAGAGGTTCTCCCTTTTCCTCTGACGCTACGAACGCTCACGTTGTCCTTGGGAAGTCGCAACAGTCCACTCGGTGAAAACACATAGCAGAGTGAAGCTTATAGAGCCCGGCAAACCTACCATTGGAGACTTAACCGCGCTCGTCGTCAAGGGACTCGCGGGCTGGGTCACTAGCGTTGGCTGAGTTTGATAGTGTACACAAATACTGGTATTTCCCTCTCCTCCGGCCACAACACACCTTCACTACCTCAATTATGTTAGTGATCTCTACAATCAGCTTCGATCAGCTATATGGCTGATCGTCAGTCGTTCTACTCCACCCAAGATACACTTTTACTAAACGCCACAGCTGCCAGGCATAGCCTGGTATCTAGTCGCGTTCTCAGGACCAATTCGACCTCACTGCATCTCTTTTGCGCGTTTTCCTGTGAGTTGTTGACATATCCCTTTCACTGTCATCTTTCGTTCCTGTTGAGTACCTCTCACGTATCCAATAGGTCCGTTTCTAATTCCGCGGTTGCTATTACCTCATCATGGATTCATCGCCATCGTCCAATGGGGCCGCAGGACACACTCCTTCTACGCTTCACTCAATGGAGCCGGTGAGAAAAATTAGACCCTTTGGCCTGGACAATTCACACCAAGCAGTCCGAAACACTTCAGGGTTGAACCCATCTGCTTCACCTTTTCGCTCATTTCAAAATTCCCATATCGCAGATCCTTTCTTCGAGCCTGACTATCCTTCGCAACAATTCAGACCGGAGACTTACGAAGAAGAGGATTCAGACGATCCCTACTACTCACCTCCACGGACCTTCGTACCACCAGAATCTCCAAACAATATTGAAGGTGAAAACTCTTCGGGAGGGCCATCCGCTAATTCTCGGGTAAGGAATCCCATTCACTTATCGAATTTCTTCTTGAACACGAACACCTGACATCACAGACCGTGCGATCTTCGTCCTCCAAAGAGTATACAGGAGTGACTCTCGTTCCTGGACAAGTGAGTAGCCTCAACACATATGGGATCTTTGGACCGTCAGCTTCCTTGACAGGTACGAAACAACCCGGACACATTCAAGGGGATAGACAGGCAGCGCTGCCCTTGGCAAGCTTACATACCGTTGAAGATGCGCGAAACTTGAACGCTGATCACGTTCTCCCTGTGCATAACACGATGCCTCATTATTCGAGATATCAGCCGCCTAGGGTTGACGAGAGCCCTTTCAGCTCGGATGCAGAAATTTATCCAAGCGGTGGAGTGGCTCTGAGTGGCTCAGATGATTCAATGTCGTCATCAACACAGCACCAAACTCACACTTTCGCGCAGCTTGCTGCAGAACGAGGGATAAGAGAGTGGAACAACGGCGTCTTCGATAACCGCTGGCTTCTACAGCCTGATGAGATGTGGAAAAATGAAGCCAGTCGCAAATCTGTTCTCACCATCTCGCCAGAGAGGCAGCCCCTTGACCGCAACTTCTCTCGCGCTGTGATTCCGACCACTCGATTTGCTGAGCCGTCTCACGGCTCAGCAGCTCAGCAAGAGACTATCGATGATTTGAATCGCCAAGTGGAGGAATTGAAGAATCAGCTTCGTGGACACTCAATGTCCAACGAGCATGACGTAGCACCTATTGGTGGAGAACGGAGAAACGTCGTTCCCAGTACCAAAACATATGGACAGTTCTCTGATATCATGTCGCAACAAAAGGAGTGAGCATAAGTACCCCCAAATCTTGTCGCTGATACTGACGACGTGAGCAGATTAGCGCCGGTGCCACCAGAACTCGAGAGACTTGAAGATTGTGTTCAGGAACTCATGGCAGGCAAAGCAGGACCACCGACCGGGCTTCCCAATAGTCGTGATTCTATTCGTGAGTACTTCTGGGATCGTGTGTTCCCAGGTGTGGACTGGCCGATACGCCTTCGTGGGGAAGAAGCAACAAGAGTGACCAAGATAGCCGGACGTGAGATCACTCTCGAAGCAGTGAGGAACCAAGTCCTCAATGACATCGAAGACCTTGTGACCTACATGGTTTCACCGTCCGGGGCAGGCATCCGTGAAGAAACTAGGTCTCGTATTGTCACCTCAGTCGATGGTCAGCCTTTCAACGCTCAGCTTGAACAAGGGACCCGAGCTGTCGAATCACCCAACAAGAAAGCTTTCAGCGATCAGCTCAATAAGTTTGAGGCTCGCAATGGCAACCGCTCTCGAGTACAGTCTCGAGGCGGAGACTGGTCCTCTATGGGACTGCCGATTGATCGGCGTCGCAATGTCAAAAATCAGACCCCAGTCGACGAAGCTTTGTCACCCAGCAAGATTCAATTAGATCGTCTACGCATTCCAGAAGACGAAGAGCTTCCGGAGGGCAGCCCGACCCCGCGTCAACACACAATCAACGATCATGCGTTCGGCGTCGGACTTGATCATGAGCGTGCAGTGCCATCAAGCAAGGGCCAGGTTCCTACTGGAGATGGGAGTGTCGCACAGGCTGCTCCTGGGCCCTTCGCCTACGGTGTACCACCTCAGCATATTACATTCGGTGGATACCCTCTTCCGATGTATGCTGCGCCTCCATTTGGCGCTCAGATGACACCCGCTCAGAATCCTTGGACTGTCCAGCGAGGCCCATACGGTGCATACCAGCCTTTGCCATACGGCAATCCCTGGCAACAAGCCTATGCTCAGCCTCCCTCGGCATACGGTCAGCCACCCATGACTGCCTATACTCCCTCGCCAATGCCGAGTCCGTACACATACGCGCGTCCAGCTGCGACGAACCGTGTTGCGCGCTTGTTCGCCCAGTCAAACGCCGTCCAATCCAGGGAGACTCAAGCTCGCCCACATTCCCAGAACACAGAATGGCAGAATCGCTTTGTCACCCTGCCAGCCGTGGTCCCTGAAGTTCCAATCCTACCCTACCGGGTTGCATCCGATGACATGTATCCTCATCTTACCGGAACGGCTAGCGTTCGATACCAGAACTTGACTCGCACTGATCCTGTTAGCGTTGAAGTGGCAACTGCAGAGGAGAACGTACCTTTCGCGGAGAACGCTCGGTTGACGAAGCCACCACAGTGGGGTGTGATGAAGATCGGTAATGTAAGTTCAGAACATCTTGATTGTTGCAATTAGCATGACTGTTCATCGTGACATTGTTGACGCGGACATTGTGCGTTGCAATGAACACCGATACACCTGGAGGATTGGACATGGTTTAGTTTTGGTCGGATTGTTAGACAACCGTACCTAGCTGCTGTGGCTCAAGTACCTTCATGTTACTTTACACTAGCATTTGCACTCTACTTAGAACATCATTGCTTTCCATGCCGCGCAAGAAATCGTAAATTCTTTATATGGCTTCCTTCAGGGCCACGGAAGACTGCGCAATGCAGACTTTTGGGCGGGCATTATAGGTGGCTTGGTGTCCTGAGTCGTTGCAGACTCTGGCCTTTCAGTTGCACATATCTATTGCTCAAAGGCTATCCTTTCCCCTCCCCTTTCAGTTCTTAATGAAAGAGACAAGATTGCTAATGTTCGATTTTCTTATAGATCCCCTACGACCTCACTAAAGCTCAAATCCTCAACTTCTTGGGTCCCCACGCGAAGATTATAACCACTGACCTTGGACCTCCAATCCACGTCATCATGGATCGCTCCACAGGCAAGACCATGGACTGCTACGTTGAGTTCTACTCTACACCAGATGCACGCGCCTGTGCAAATTCCCTAGGCCTTCGTCCCCATGGACAGAATAGGATTGGAGACCGTGTCATCGACATTCACCTGAGCAGCCAGGAGGACTTGCTGAATGAGCTTTTCCCCAAGGCAAAGAACGTCAGCTGGGAAGGGGGTAGGCCTAAAGTGATGGAAACGAAGGAGATGTTCAACTCCGGCTTTAAGACTTTCGTTAGTGCTGAGGAGTTGGGAAACTTAGTCAGGCATGCTGAGCAGCCTCACCGTGTAAGAGACTACCATAATCTTAATGATGACTCTATGAGCCAAGATGCTGACTTCTTGCAGTCGAACTACACCCAACGCTCTCCACAGCGCACCTACGAGTCCCTCATCTCCCTCCTCGCCAAGTTCCCATGGTACGATGTCAGCCACTACACCCTTGCTACACGCAACCAAATCTTCCAGGCTACTCGTACGATGCTGCACATCCTCTCAATCAATCTTCGCAAAGCCTACAATACCCCCACCTCCTGTACCTCGCCACTTTCTATGTTTGGCTCTCCAAGCAAGCATGGGCACTCAACCAGCTTTGGAGGAACACCCTTGCTCACGGAGCAGTTGCTCAAGGACCTGCTGATGGCTGGTCTCAACGCGCCAGGGTTGAGTGAGAAGCAGCGCTGGGAGTTGTTTCAGATGAGCGACTATGCTCGTCACCACTTCCGTGTGAGCCCGCTACTGCAATACTGGCCTTGGGAAGGGCTCTCACGCAAAGCACATGTGGATGAAGACGTTGTTGAGGTAAGAAATCGACGCCTATCATCTCCCCACCTACCTTGCTCTCCGTATCCATTCTAACTGTTCTCTCTATAACAATAGTTCTACGCCAATCTCATCGCCAATCACCCAGTGACTCGTTCCACTGGCTTCCCCTTCGGAAGCCTTGACCACCTAGTCTCGACTGTTGACTTCGAAGCCAATACAATGGATAAAATTGGAGAGATGGAATCGAAGATGTTTTACGCCATGATTCCTGGAGGCATTAGTGGAGAAATGAGCGACGAGATGGAAAAGGCCGTGGTGACGGGAAATGAGATACGAGCATGAAAATATCTCTTGGCCCGTGAGACACAAAAGTTTGGATTCCCTTTTCTATATGCAATAGGAGCGTTTTCCATCCGCAACGAGCGTGCATCATGCTTGCACCCCGGAATGTGGTTGAACAGTAGAGTTTACCAGACTCTGGACACGATATCATGACGCTGCCCAGCAGCAAAATATCAGGATGGAATGTCTTACGGCCGGTCCCGGAATTATCTTTACATGGCGCATTACATAGAGAGAGCATTGAATGCAAGTACATAAGATTAGTTCAGATAGCATGCATTAGCTAAACATCTTTTACCTTGAAGTTTGAAGATGGCTGCTCGGTGTATCTTATCATTGCACCTTCCTCAAGGGGCAATCTTCGCAAGTCCAACTGGAAGCGGCCTTCACATCATCAACTCGCAACCTCAGCACGAATGGCATCCAACATTTCGCAATCGCAACAGCCGGGACAGCTCTACTCAGACGCCCTCCTGGACTTGTTACCTCTACAGTTAATATTGACACAATTGCTTGCCATCATCGAGCTTGATCCAGAATATGTACAGTCTCCCCATTCCAAGGGACGGAATGAATACAAAGGTGTGGAGAACAGATCAACATACCGTACTCCACAAGGAACTCTACAGACTTCTCGCAGGATAGTATTATACCGCCCGTACGGATCTGATGGCTTTGACGGTGATTAGTCCGCACATTTTCTCTTGCACGAAACTCAGTGACCTTCCGCCTTTGAAGGGAGCAGAGAAAGTTCATCGATAGTGACTCAACGACCCTGCGCCGCGACTAAACAGACAGACCTCTTACAGGCCGATGTCCCCAATTTCACCCTAATCCTAAGACTCTAATGTCAGAGAGTCTGCATCTGTTCTCTTGCAGGACTCTCAAATGCTCGTCCACGTCCTAAAAGAATAGAGTAAGACCCTGCGTAGCGCCTCAATATGACTTGCTACTAACAAATGCCATGCCGCCTGAACATATCAATCTGGTATTCGCCAGTCCGTTTTTGCTCTCTTGCATGACGACCAGATGCTCTTCAGTCTCGCGGCGAGCACGGCAATTCCGTCGGTACGAAGCAAAACACGTTGCCCCCAATGAACAAATCTCTTGCAGGCCAGCATCACACTGCCTATCTCGATCTCATGGACCATCTGATCGCCGATCCATTTGCCGCTCCTTGCATGAGAGTCAAGCGTTTTAGGTAAAGTGCTTGCGCCCCATTTATGCTAGGTCCTGTTTTCGTTGGCAAACAGTACCTGCAAAACTAAGGCACTTTATTGATTTCCGTAGGATCAAGACCCATGGCAAGTGCAGTTGATGGCCTGCACAGCGCCCCACACCCTCCCATATTCTAGTTGATGAGTTGATCTTATAAACTAAGAAAGCTATCCCGTCACCACCTCTCAGCGAACTTGGGCGAGTCTCAGGCGATTACTCGAGAGTAATCACACTTCAGCATTCGCCCCTTTGCAAAGTATCTCTGAATGTCAAGAGAAATTGGCTTCCTGGATTACGAGGTCTCGGCCCGTCATACATCCCTTCCGCCCCGTTGATTCGTCTCCAGCATGCATTGACTTTCGAGCGGACTCTAAGTCTTAGGCTCGCATCGGCGCATACGATTTCGATCATCTGACCTGCGATACCGGGGCCGAGTGGGGGCAGGGGCCACGCGGCTCTAACCGGCATGATCAATGCATTACTTTACTCCGTAAAAGCAGCGACATCGAGCAACGCCGAGCCAAGGAACGTGTCATCCCTGAGCACATCAGACCGCCTAGGTTGGTTGGATTGCTTCTCGTGAAGCGATTGGACAACCTCGTAATTTCATCCCTTGGCTATTAGAAGTCGCAATCTCAAAAGCCTGTATACTACTACAACGCACCTTCGTCCCTTACTTACAGAGAACGACAACCACAACTACAAAACCGTTTACTTGTTGCTAGGGGTTGCCAGTCCAGCATCAAGCCCGCATGTCGCGAAAGAGCAAGATTTCAAGGCTGATGGAGTGGGCCGAAGCGGAGCCGTTCAAGCGCATTTAGCTGGCACAATAGTGCTCTGTTCTGGGCGCATTTGAGGAAGATCATTGCTACTTGAAGGTGGAATCGAGATCAGTCTCCTAATATGAAGGTGCATCAGAAAGCTGCTCGAAAACGACGTTGCAGCCAATCGAAAATGTCGAGAATGTCCAACTTCTCCTTGCATCTCCGAGGCTGCACCATGGCGATCTGACCACAAGACAAGACAAGACAAATGAAGCAGCATGTTCATTATCGTTACACATCATTGGCGGGCCTGAATTGAATGCGCCGAACACCTCACATCATAATCGCTCAGTGTTGCGTGCACCCGTGCCTCGAAGCGCTGTGTCGGGATGTTACAAGGGGGCCCCCACCATCACTTCTGCACTGCGTGCCGTTCCCGTTCCTCACGAGACCACATGGCAATTTGCACTCTCGCCTCGAGCCGTCAGCTTGGAACCCAACCAAAACTGTGGCTTGGCGACTTGCCCGCTGACCTTACGGGGCAGCATGAGCACGGGCTGATCGCTGATCTTCACCCGAACCTTCGATGCGCGATTGAAAATGCTTGAAATTTGAACAACTCAACTCAATTCACAAAACTGAGCAACATCCGCGTTATGAACATTTCATGCACTATAATCGAAGAGACAAGGCGCCCTGTCGCTGTAAGCCGCCTGGTGGCCAGTAGCGGCCGCTTGGTCTTCTACACCATTTCACGACAACCCTGTAATTGCAAGCGGTGTGATCCTACCCGCATCATTGTTACTCCGCCTAGAGGCCTGCATCATGCATTATTGATGGTGTCCGCTTGACAGGTAATTTGAGGTAGTGTATTTGGCGTGAGGGGTGCGGTTTGAGACACTCCTTATCAACGACCCTAAGGCAGTGCTCCTTCCTTGGTGGACTGGGAGCTGCTGCAGCACGCGCATTTCAGCTTGCTGTAATCAAAACAGAGATCGCCGCGTCACAACACAGCTTGAAATCCCTGCACCAACGCTAAAGTGCGTCATAAAGTGCAGCACGCTTGACCCGGAAGGGTTAGATAATCTGCTGTCTCGATGCCCAAAGCCTTTTGCAAACACCAGCTCCGTTGCGGTTGGCCACAGACTACTACAGCGAAGGTTCGAAGAGAGTTCGGACTTTCTAGTCAGAATTAATGCCAACACCCTCACTACTACAACTTGAGGGGTATTGAAAGTTGGCTGTACCACATGACTACTTCAGCTAGCCAAAGCCAGGAATGTTTCCGATTAGGCAGGAATCGGATTCGTAACAAGAGGCACGTTACGAGCGGCAAAAGCCGGTGTACCAGATATGAGCCCTGACAACGATGAAATCAATCAGTATAGTGTCGGTATCGCCGCAAAGCGGGAAAATATAAGTTTACGATAGGATATTGTGGCGTAGTAGTCGGAACAGGTGATTTTTGGATTTTGTATTTGGTGGAGTGCGCCAAGATTCAATATATAAAGGCTTAGTTATTAACTTTCCTAAGTCGCGGTGGTTTGGTCTGGCGGTCAAACGTATCAATTATATTTGGGTAGCGTGGTCGAGTTGAATAGGTACTACCACACAAGTGATCCGAAGCTTTGATTCAAACCGTAAAATGGGGTAGCATAATTTAACGGCATTGCGATCTAAACAATCTGGGTGATGTGGTCGAGTTGAATCGGTACTATCACACAGATCTGTGCCATTCTCAACTTGTTTGATTTTGCCTTTTATAATCGTCTTCGGGCCCGCAAATCCTGGCGCTGGAACAACAGTTTCAACGCAGACCAATCGGCTTAAAACTTTGGAGAACCTTTCTATAGAACAATAATAGCATATCCTAAGATTTCGAACTTTATAATTTAGAATTTCTCAATTGGGGCTTTCGTTACGGAGCGGTCGTGGCTCTCCTAGATTTCCACGAAGGTAATTATTATCGACTAGCCCAATAGTATTGACGTTAGGATGACGCCCGTACTCAACCCTGACGGGATAGTTCGTGCCGAACCGTACAGTAAGCTGCGACATGTTACCCTCGCTCCGACAGTCCGAGTGTGCATTACTCTTGTTGCGCAGAAGCCACGTCAGCACTATCGAATTGTTGGGAGGATACCTGCGGTTGTTGTTCTTGGTACTTGTGAACACGTCTTAGACATACGCTCTTGTGAGTCGGATGAAGATGATTACCAACTATCACAGCAAGGGTTCTTCCACATCTGGATCGGCCCAGTCAACTCAACAATGTTTGAAATTTGACCGGGAGTTTTGCTTCGTTCCGTCAGCAATCCCCAGCAAATCAGACTTCGCATTGAGGGTGAGTCGAAAAGGAGGAGAGATGCTAGCGCAGCACGCTTGAAATAGGATCACCATCCTGGGGCACACCGGTGCGCAGATCCTCGCGTGGGAGCAAGGTTCAAATTCCCCGACTATTTCGTTTTGAGAGAACGATCGGCCAGCCTGTTTCGTCAATTTGCGTTCTCGCTAAGATTGCATTGGCCTTTTTACTGTACTAGACGCCCTCGGAACACTGCCTTGGATGACACAAGCTCATGAACGAGGTCTCTTACTTTCAATCGCAATTGAAGAACAAGAAATCAGGTCCCCGGCGTACTCCGTATTGGAAAGGAAAGTACCTTTGCACCCGCCCCCAAATTCCAACCTCGCTTGCTAAGCCATAATCCGCGAATTTAGTGTCCAATTACAGCGATTCCAGCGCGGGCTGAGCCTTCGTGCATCAAGCCAAACTTTTGACCTTGCAGCGGTTCGGCTTCGCCAAAGCGCACTGGACACCTCGTGCCACTTTAAGCCTGCCGGCAGGCATAAGAAACCGAACCAGTGTAAGGCTCGTCAGCACTTCTGTATGCGTACAGTAGCGTTGCATTTTGATGGACGGAATGCACTGATGCAGCACCAGCAGTAGGGTAGTGAGGAAACTCCGTAGGGCTTACGGAGGCGCGATGTGTGAACTAATGCGAATGGGCTGATGATAAATCCAGCTCATGTTGGAGAGGCTTTGTAGGATGCAGGCTACGGAGTATAGATTAGCTACATGGATGATGAACCCTTCCTTCAACCGTGGTACGCCGTAATAATCCTGAATCTCACCAACAATCTTCGTACCTCCACTACCCCCATTGTTATTGCCTTGCGTCTTTTTCTATATTGTGCAATCCTCACTAACGTACCTTTCCGGCGAGGTTTCGGGAGGCAAGCACCAACGCCTTCGATAGTCCTCGCATGGGCAAAAAGCTAATAATCATACCCATTATCTTCAAGGGGGGAGAAGTTTGATTATTTACGAAGTACAGCGATGTAAAGTGCATGTGGCGGTATTATGGTATTTTTGCGGGCGTACTAAAAGTATCTTCGGGCTGCAAGCCTAGCAGATTTCTTTTCTTGTTTGAGCCTGAGCACACCCAAGTATCCCTAACACTTGTGAACGGGTTGCGCTCTCAGACTTCCCCAGGATTGGATGTTTGATCGAAGTTTAGACCAGTGATCACCGGAGCATTGAACATCTTTTCCTACTAAAGACAGTGCCGCTCCCGCCTGCCATAATTCCCAAGCACCGGCTTTGCTCACCAAGGGACCTAAATACCCGCGAACCTTTCACCTGGGTCCGCTTCTTCCCTAACTTGCCTACCTAAACCTCGTCACAATTTTTCCACAAACACAACACAAGGAATCACAACACGGCCTCTGCCGTCGCCACTGGCCTGTATCACATTAGCCAATTGAATTCTCAAGCTCCGTTACCTACTAGAAGCCTCGCTACCCGCTTCTACCCATCCACAAACACTTCATTAAGCGGCAGGCTGTCGTTCATCGCATCCCGGCTTCACCGCAACTTTATTCCCTCTGGGCAATACAACCGGATCACAACGCCTTCTGACTTAATAAGCCTAGGGAACATGAGACTGGGAGACAGTCGTCATTAAGTAATACAGTCAGGGAAGAGGAAGGATTAGACACACACCGCCAATGTCCAGCGATCCGAATAAACAGGGACAATATCCGCCTCCGCAGTGGGAAAGCCAACCACAGAGAGGCGCATATCCAGCTCCACCAAACCCAGCAGTCAATTATCGAGTAAGTACATCTGCACCACCAGAGACCTCATCCACCGACCTCGGCCTGTGCCTGCCAAATATTGACCATTGTTTTTCAGCCTCCTCCACCCGGGTACGGAGGTTCTCCCTCAACACCAGGCGAGATGATCAACCTGCCACCACCTCAGCATCAGCAACACCCTCATCCAGACATGTACGGCATGCGGCCCCACGACATGTATGCTCCCTACCCGCCAGACCCACGAGGCATCCCGCCGCCGCATATGGGCTACCAGAGTCAGCCGGCACCACGGCAGCGGACCGCCATCGCGTGTCGGTACTGCAGACGGCGCAAGGTACGCTTTACAGATTCACTATATGGGTGGGACAAGTACTAATAGATCCTAGATTCGCTGTTCAGGGTTCGAAGCCTCAGATGATGGACGTTGCACCAACTGCCAACGTTTCCAGCAAGAATGTATCTTCACACCCGTGTCCTCCCAAGCACAAGCCTTTGTACCAGCCCATACAGCATATCCACACCTTCGCAACCCCGGGGCAATGCCACCTCAGCGTGGAGGAAGGCCATTATATCCTCAGCAGGGGCAGCCGGCCATCTACGGTGCGCATGGGCAGCCTCTAGGTCCTCCAATGGGACACGACCCCAATTACCCTCCACCACCCCACGGCTACCCTATGCCGCCTCCAGGCCCCTATCAAGGCGGTCCCGTCTACGATGACCGAGGTCCCCCACAGCCTCCCCATGCTCAAGATAAAGTGAGTCTCAAGCGTCTCCGTTCGGACGAGTCTTTCCAGCCTGCTCCTCCCCCACCCTCAGCACCTCCAGAAGAGTTCAATTCTCATACCCCCTACCAGGGTCACCCGCCGGCCCCAACTGGTCGTCGTGGCTCCGGTGGTGGATACGAGTATCCTGATCCTACTGGGCTTGTCCCAGTCTCACCTGCATCTTCTGCGACTTCATATCAATCAGCTCCTTACCCGCCACAGGGTCAACCTTACTCCTATCCTCCGCCGCCACAGCAGCAGCAGCCGCCACCACATCAACAGCCTGCGCCCGCTCCTCGTCGTTCCTCGCCACAGTCGGCCTACTCCTACGATGCTCGTGCGTCGGGCTCTCCTCATGGAAGCACTTCTTCGGCTTCTGGGTACAACAACTACCCAGGTAGTCTACATCCTCCTCAAGTATTGCCGCCTAGAGATCAGGGACGCACCCCCCCTCCTACACAGGGACAAACTCGAGAGGGCGGAAATGGCAATGGCAACGGTAGCGCTTCGCGACAAGGTGGAATGACTGTCAGTAGTCTGCTCTCCGGACAGGGCCAGGATTCAGGTGGGAGGTCAAGTGCGGACAGCCAAATGCTGAGTGCGCTGAACAAGAAAGGTCCAAATTGAGCGAAGACATAGTCTGCGCCAAAGGGATTTCGAAGGGAATACATGATAAAGGCGAGGCCAAACACTATATCTCCGCTGGTCGGAAGCTCGTCCTCCACTCGTCATTCAACTCGCGGCTTCCCTCACATTACCCACTTACTTGGACTTGGGCTTGACAGAATCATACGTACACCAGTACACTAATACGCAACAACTCCAATCTCCTTTTTCATCGGCAATAGTGACACAACCACGGGGCGGCTAAAAAATTCAGGCATTTTATTCAGCGTGCGGCTCGCGATCCTTTAAGGCGTTCAGGTCCACAACCTTTTGTCCCTCATCTGCAAAGCAATCAGTCAATCAATCGGCAATCATTTCATACGTGTACTTCTACCGGCTCGGCTCGCAATGCACACATTTCTGGTGGCTGCAAGTATTATCAACGCTCTAGGCTGCGATTGGAGGATGAGTGGAATGCTGGCTGAATACGTTGAGCAGCATGCATGGTCACCTTTTTGAAGAGCTTGGGGAAGAGATGAGTAGATAGATCGATAGCGCAAGTAAATTTCAATAATCGGTCGTGTTCTATTCTGCCCTCGCGCAAGTGATCTGTCGATTAGCAATACAGAGCTGATTTGCATTGCTTAGGTATACATGGTGGTATACGCTTGCAGCTGAGGGAACGTAGCCCAACAAGTTTACAGTATCTCCTCCTGTTGAGAACGACTGTTGCCCCTTCCCATACAGAGCTTATACCTCCTACCAATCGCCCTTAACATCAGCTCATGCACAGCATCAATCATCTCCTCATAATCATCTCATTTTTTTCTTCCGAAAGCCACACTGCTCACACCGTTATCTATACATGTACCATCTCTTCCCCTGTAACCATTTCCAAATCCATCCCAGTCCTCCAGGGTACATATATTCGTAGCTAGAAATCCCTCTCCCCCAACTCCACCCCATCAACATCCACCCCCTCCCCGAACCACCTCCCCTCCTCCCCAATCTCAACATCGTTCCCGCTCATCTGCCGCTTCGACATTTTCCCATCAGAGGCAAATGTCCAGTGCTCGATGCCGTAGCAGCGTTTCCATTTCATGGAGTCGAGGGCGTCGCGGTATTCGTACCTATCAGTATATCTCTGTGATAAGCTATCTATTCCGAAAGCTGAGGAGAGGTGTCGAGGAAGAGATGGGTGAGGGTGGAGGGGAGGAGAAGGAGAGACGTACCAGAAATTGCACCGCGATCTTGTTCTCGGTGGTGGAGAAGAGCTCTTTTCGCAGTCTGTACTCCTTCTCTTTTTCCCATTTTTGAGTCAGGAAGGAGTGGATTTCGGAGTGTCCTTTTATGAAGGTGCTGCGGTTGCGCCAGGTGGATGTGGGGGTGTAGGCGAGGGCGACTTTGGAGGGGTCTCTGATGTGATGCGTCAATTTTTGTTTTCTTTTGAGGAGTGGTCTTTGGGGCTATGGAAGGGGCCGAAGGATCGAAGGAAAGGCGCTTGGGTAGTTGGGGGTGATGGGATTGCTGGGTTGGGAGGGGCGGCGATAGGGTGGTGGGGAAGACGTACTTTGTGTTCCAGAGTGCTTGGGCGGCTTTCACTTTTTCGTGGGCTGTTTGGAGGGTGAAGGGGGGTTTGTGGGATGCCATGTTGTTCTTGCGCTTTAGCTGAGTTCATGGTGGAAGGATGAGGAAGATATCCGCTTGAACCGGAGCTAGCATGCTTATATCGTCTTGCTGGGACAACATCACGTTCACCTAGAAACTCTCGTCTCTTTGAAAATAAGGAGTTACAGCAATTAATGGTGATTGACCAGGGCATTACAGGGCACGCAGAGCATGTTTAGCGTGCTACCCTCAGCAAGGCCCTAGCGGCCCGGTGAGCGCTTCTGGCGGACGCGTTCTGCCCCTAAGCACGCTCCAACCTCATGCTGCAGAGCACCACTTTGCTAATCGCTTGTACGTGCCTAAGCTACTATAGCTGTTCATAATAGATGAAAATCTCATTCTAGTATGGTATGGTACCGCGGAGACTGAATCGAAGTCAAGCCTTGTCCGCGAAAACGGGCACAAAACGTTGCTATATCAAATCTCATAGTGAAGGATTCTCAGTGAAGCATGTTCTGATACCGCCCTATGTAGGACATGTATCACCAGATCCTGCCTCATGATATTTCTGATCGGACGGTTCATTGTGATCTCGTGCATTCCTCATCGAATATGCAAAGTGATGTTGAGAAAAAGCAAGTGGCGGGGAAGGAGGAATTCATGGCCCACCGCCGTCGCCTCTGCTCGTGTCACATAAACAAGTATTCCGTACCACGAACAACAAGACTTTCCTTGAACAGCGCTTGACACTCCCCTTCAATCCTCTACCACACTCAAGTGGAAGGAGAACCTCATACCTAAGTAACCTTCAACACTTCCTCTCTGTCCTTTACCATATCTACCACATATCCACATATCAGCATAAGAAGCTCATTCAAGATGTCTTTCCAAGGCAACTTCAGCACCTCAACATGGTTAGCCATGGGAGCCTGCCTCCAGTCTGTCCTCTTTCTAGCTCTACCTACTCGTGTTGCTCTCCTCCCTGCGCTTGTATTGCTCCTTGCGCGCTTCAGTACCAACCTTGCCATCGCTGGAGGGGTAATACGTAACCCTTACCTTCCCAGTGGGGCTATGATGACCAAGATGACGGCGCCAGTCCTGGACGAATATGGTGAGGTTTCGGAGAAGGGTGGTGATAAGGGGGTGGTTGTCTTCATCATTGGAGCAAGCATTAGTCAGTATGTACTCCTTCAAAAGCAGAGATAACACCATTGTACTGGGTTACAAAATTGATATATACAGCCCTTTCGGATTGTTCGCGCCAGGTCTTAAGGAGACAGGGGATCGCTTTTTCAAGATGTGTAAGTATAATCTGGGGTCGATGGTTGTGAGATGCATGCTTTGTTATGTTCATTACGTGGATCATGTCTGTCCGTACTCAAAAAGTCCTACATCTGTTTTCCCATCCTCAAGCTTCTCTAGATACGCCTTTGTCCATTCCATAAAGCACAAGCATGCCTTCGTATTGCTCCAATTGCTCATCAACCCGCAAATCACGTCCATCCCTGCTTAATTGCAGCCTGAACATATCTGATTTCTGCTGTGCGGACCTCGAAGAGACACGCTTACACTTCGCTCTACATAGGGGTCGATCTCAAGAAAGACCGCGAGCAATGGGGCTGTAAGTCACCATCTGAATGTCAAGTTCGCCATCCCTATTTTCCTAATATCCACCTTTCTAACGCTCAGATACTCTGTCAGTTCTCGGCAAGACCGAGAGTATGCCTCTCCCCACGCCTGCTGGAGGCACCTCTCTGGTCACGATCTCATACTGGAAATCGCGCGAGGATCTACACGCCTTCGCTAATGCTCCACTACATCGCGACGCGTGGAACTGGTTTAACAAGACTCACGAAAAGTATCCACATATTGGTATCTTCCATGAGACGCATGACGTTCCGGCTGGAGGGTACGAAAATATCTATCATAGCATGTGGCCTAGTTTGATGGGTAAGCTGTGATGATGATGGAGCATCGGTAGTCTGTTACTGATGGTCTTGTAGGAGGTATCAAGTATACTGTCAAGGACAGGGAGTTTGGCGGTATGCGCGAGATGAGCTCGCTGAGGGATGCTTCTGAGGGAAGATGGAATAGGATGCTGAGTCGGATGGCTCAGAAGGAAATGGTGGAGGTGTGATTGGCGGAGGCTACCAGCGAGGTTCAGAAGGAGTGATGGTAGTGCATCAGTCGCAATTATCCGTGCTGAGATAGGTGGACTTATTGCGTGCAAAGTCCTGAATGTACTATTCGGAACTACGAATGCATTGATATTGACGAGCATCCTGCTCTATCTATATCAAAAGCGTTGATATTCTACTCTCCAATGCTAAAGTTTTGCAAAGACCTTCATTCCGAGAGGCTATCTATAGCCACACTGGAAGCACGATTTCAAATGTTAAGCTAAAGCGTTGTCAATCTGAGCAGCAGGTCAGGCTGCTAAGCCTATGCTAGAGCTGTGAAACCCTCATTGAGAGACAGCTTCAATTGTTGAACTCTACAGCCTTGTGCAAACCCTAAAATCTATTTTTGGACTAGTAGTAGAAACGCGCTAGATTTCCTACGCTTCTCATCCTCTCTTTCGTTTCCATGTTACCTTGACATGTGACAGCAGGCAACCTTCGCTTCACCTTTTCAATGTCCTCGTCGGGCCCCCAAAAGCGCAAGCAGCCCTTCGCCTCTCCGCAGAATAGTCGCGATGCCAAACGCGTCAAGCTCTCCAAAGCCCGAAATATCCTCGCCCAGACCTCGGAAAAAGCTCTTAATCAGAATGGCGATCTTGATGTCTCCGCCTTCGTCAAGGCGCGAGAATTCGAGATCAAGTCCATGGGGGCGAGTATGGGTTCATCAAGATTGAGTCTGTCTTCGAGGGCGTTCCAGCAGGTGCCAAAGGATTTGAGGAGGAGGACTGCTAGCCATAATGTGAAGAGGGTGCCGAAGAGGCTGAGAGCCAGGGCGGCGAAGGAGGTGCGTTTGCTCAGCCAATGGATGGGATAGCTTGGAAGAGGAGCAATGGCTGACGGCGCATTGCAAGGGTAAAGATGAGGGATGATAAGACACCCACCGTGACATCTCGCCGACGAAAACCAACACCTCACCAGCGTCTTCGTCTTGACAAGGCCAAAGAGCTCAAGAAACTCGGCGCTTTGACGAAGAAAAACCGTGAAGTGAAGAAACAAAAGCCTGGCGAGACCGACCCAGCGAAAATGGTCATGCTCGCCCCACGGCTCCCGAAGCTCAGGAAAGATACCCTCTCCAAGCCCGCCAAACCCCCAGCCAAATTTCGCAAACGCCAGATTCATAAGGCCTGGCTCCCGACACACCTCTACCATGCAAAAAGAGCGCACATGACGCCGCCTAAAGAGCCATTATGGCGATTTGCGATTCCTTTGACTCCGACGGACAAGTGCTATAGGCCTACACATCGTGCTGCAAGTGCGAGGGGGTGTGTGGCATGGGATATGAGTTATATGAGTACGATTGGGGTGGAGGGGGTGGAGGATAGTCTTTTGGGATTGCTGAGGGGGGTGGGAGTTGAGGAGAGTGTGTTGGTGGGGAGGAGGGAGGGGAAGTGGAGGAGAGGGACTAGAGGGTGGGAGGGCTGGATTAGAGAGAGGGATGGGGGAAAGAGGTGGATCGCTTGGGTAGGGATTATTTGGTGTCCGTTGGCAGCACACTCGGAGGAGGAGAAGCCAACCGTAGAAAAGGTCAAAGATGCTACTACTGCTGGAGCAAACGAGGAAGAGAAGGTCAAAGATGCTGCTACAACTGGAGCAGACGAAGACGAGAATGTAGTCCAAGGGGGAGCTAAAGCTGCGAAAGAGGATGTGTCTGTGGGAGATGTAGGAGCAGTACCAAAGCAAGTGGCTAAGCAGGAAAAGAAGAAAGCTAGGCGAAGGCTTCTCATCAGAGTGCATCCCTCTGCTTTTCTACAGGTCTGGAATGAGATTTTGAAAGTTGCTAAGATTCAAAGACCTCCAGCGATGGTTGAAGATTTGAGGTTTGAGATAGGAAGTCTCGAGGTTGTGGGACCTGAATCCACGGAAGCGTTGATTGGGGCCCTACACCCCATCAAAGAAGCTGAAACTGGCGTTGAGGAAAAGCCACGAACAAGTGCAGACGATGGCTGGGAGGATATCGAGACTCCTGCAAAGGTCTGGCCGCAGCTCGCCTCTGTTACCAACCCAGCTTCTCTACCAGCAAATGCACTCTTGGTCTTCAATATCTCTGACCCGCGTCTCCATCATCCACCAAGAACACTCAAGAAGTCCGAATTGTCCGGAGATCCTCTGCTTGAAGTGCTCACATCTTGGCCAGCAGATCAAACTCAGAATGTTTCTGATATCTTCGACCGCGCCAAGCGCCTGATAGCCTCTCGATCACTGGCAAGCCAGAAAGCCATCAATCGCCGAAAAGGCGATGCGTTGCCAGGAGCATATCCAGAACCAAGCCTCAAAGATCCTAAAATTCCAGTCCTTCTTATGGCTTCCCGCACATCCACTGCCAACGGTCAAGGCTCCTGGAAGTTACTGCTTCCTTGGGACTGTGTCCTTCCCGTCTGGTACTCGTTAATGCACTACCCTTTATCTTCTGGTGGCAATCCTCGCTTTGGTGGGCTGCAAGAGAAGCGACAGGTGTCTTTCGAGCATGCTATGCCATGGTTTCCGGGTGACTATCCAGGCACGAAAGCAGGATTCGAGTGGGAACTCCTTGAACGTGAGAAGAAGAAGCGGGAATGGCAGAAGAGGCCGAAAGGAAAACGAACTGAATGGGGCAGCGTGGACCTAGGTGATGGCAAGAGAGGAGAGATTGGCATGGGCTGGGCTTGCGATTGGGAACGCCTTTTTCAAGGACCACCACCACCAAGTCCAGACGATCTCGACACATCGACCGCAAAAGAGCTAGACAAAGCCGCCAATTCTAAACCACAACAATCTCCCTCTTCCGCTTCTCAACCCTCGCAACCAGCAACCGAACCTCCAGACCCACCCCTCAAAATCCACCACCTCACCAACCCACTTTCAAACACCGCGCTCGTCCTACCCACAGCCCTCATACCAGTCCACCTCACCCTCCTCACCACAGGCCATCCCACCCGCAACGCCCGCATCTACAGCCTCCCAGCCACCAACGACGAGCTACGGGCTCAGTGGCTCGCTCTGGCCCATCCTCCGAAAGCTGGCAAAAAGAAGAAGGGCCATCCACCACGGCCAATGCCGGTGGCGAAGAATGCGCCGGAACACGTTCGGAATCAACATTTGGCGAAAAGCCTGCTAGAATCTTCTATTCTTAATTTACAGACCGAGCCACCGAAAGCAGGCGACCCTACTTACCCACACGTACCGGACGAAAGCGATCTCATCGGCTTCGTCACAACGGGCAACTATCATTTAGGAGAGGGTAAGTGTGAAGCCATCGGCAACATCGCTGTTGCACGAATCATGGGCGACGAAGCCAAGAAAAGAACGGCCAGCGAAAGAAACCTCTGCATCGTGCGAGAAGCTGGGCAGAGTTTGGGTAGGCTTGCTAGATGGAGATTTATCTAGACAATTCCAACGCATTACAGTAGCCAACTACTGCCCCTTTTCCCAGCTCCAATTTTGTATCAGATACTGCTTTATAGTACGCCTAATGTCTCCTATTGCACTCAGGAAACTTGCTCGATTTGCTACGATACCTGGAGTATCTCACTCTAGATACGCTGTTCACACAATCCCTAGCCCCAGTATTCCCTTCATTCCATCTTCTCTCCATACCGTCGAGTCCTAGCAGTATCAGAAGCGTCAATTCATGGTATTTGGTCGATTTCAATAGCTCAGATGTTGTTCTTATTGGGGGCAAAGCCCCCTTCAACCCTCAGAAGCATAGCAAAATCCAGCGCAAAAGAAAACGTGGTGTACAGATCAATGCATTCGATTAGTGCTTTATGTACCTCACTGCTCTCAATCCAGTCATTTCTCACCTATCCATCCTCTTCAAGTAGTACAACAATATCACAAATCACCACAACTACCTCACTATTCCCTTTCTTTCAATGAACGAGCGAGCGAATATACTTGCAATGATTACCACCTCAACCCCTATTTCACATCCCCATGCTACACTCCCTCTCTCCCCGGTATAAAACCACAACATCTACATCCCCGAACCAGCCCTCATCTCCCTAACCACCCTCTTATCCTCCACAAGCAGCCCCCTCGTCCTCAAAACCTGCTCCAGCGTCTCAACAACCCGTTCGAACGATGATTTGGCGCCTTTTTCCTGCGTGAAACGTGCAATGGCCAGGTTGGAGCGGCGGCCGCGGTGGAGGAGAGTGTGGAACTCGGCGGCGAGGGAGAGGGAGGGGATGTGGAGAGCTATGACGGAAAGGCATCAGTAAGCAATAGGAGGAGAGAAGGAGAAAGTAGTCGAAGGAAAGGGAAAGGGAAAAGGGAAAAGGGGAATAGCAACATACAGTTGTTCCCATCCACCCTCGCCCACACCCTACCAGCCGCTTTGTCCACAACAATATCCCTCATCCCATATCTCTTCCAATCCCTGAAGACGCCCGTAACCTCCTTTCTCGCCCGCACCTTAGAAACCTGGAAGCACATCACACTCACAGCAGGCTTGATCCTTAAGAACCTCATAAACCAATTCTGATGCTGTGGGTGAATCGCCCTAGGAACAGCTGGTGCCCCCATCAAATTGTCGCCTCTGCTGCCCGTCTTTCCATGCTTGGAGATCGCGGTCTGGCTAGGATTGTATGATGCGCTGGTCATGTACGCTTGTTGAGGGTTGTACGTGTCTTGAGTGGTGATGCTTGCTTCTTCGCTGACGTCGTAGTCGGCACCCGCTAACTTGTCGCTGTCCTTCAAGTCACGTTTGCCGCTGAAAATCTTGAAGAAACGGCCTTTGCTTAATTTGGACTTGTTGTTAGGGTCACTGTTTTGAGAACCCTCGCTTGGTGCGCCGCTCCTACGCTTGTAGGCTTGAGGATCGAAGGTCTCCCATTCAGCTAGGGGCTGATGGTCTTTTGATGGTGGTGGAGGAGTTTTGCTGTTATCTCGGCTCTTCAGGTGCTGGCGGCGCCGGAACCAGTTGCGCTTCTTGGGTTCCTGCATGTTGCGCGAACGGTCGGCTGGGTCGAAGTTCTCTTTGTCTTCGTCTTCTTCGATTGTTTCAAGTTCACGATTGTCGAGAAGAGCCAGGCCGGCAGAGCGATGATCATTCAGTGGCTGATAAAGCTCTTCAGTGATGAATAGTCGCTCCGTAGGTGGAACCTGTCGAGGTGATCCACCCGAGGGTGTGGATGACCCGCTCTTCTTACGTATGGTGAGAGGCTTGACTGGTGATATCGGCCTATGGCCATCAGAGCCGTCCACAAGGCGTATGGTCGCTTTTCTAAGCCATGATTTCTGGGGTTCTGATGCAGAGCGGAAAGCGACATTGTTCTTCTGCATGATGTCTTCGAACGTATCCTTGCGGGGCATGCCATCGGGAGTCGAGACTGCTCGTCGCTCTTCGTCTGCTAGTCTAATTGCGCTAGGCTGCATGAGCCTGTCTAGATGTGTTATTACTTCATCAAGATAGCCAGGAGCCATCATAGATTCATCACGGCGCTTGATGAGCAACTCTCGAGTCTTCGCAAGCTCTCGCTGAGTATACGACCCAAGATGCTCGGTATCTATCTTGCGCTCAGTAGCTGGTGGTCGGGGTAATGGTCGTTCATTGTAATCTACGCTGATCTCACGAGTCTTGCCGCGACGAGTGGATGACATAGGCACTGGGTCCTCGTGAATAGAAATTGAGGTATCTGGCGTAGTTGCGGATATGTTTGTGCGATAGGAGGGCTGGGAATCTCTGTTGTTTGTCGACGTGGTTCTTGGTGTGGGGTTCCTAGAACCCACTGATGGTCCCCTAGGTCGATTGAAAGCCTCCTCACAAAGCTTCTCCATTTCAAGGCTGACTTTTCTCGCATCGTCTCTGAAGTGATGGCTCAATCTAGCTCGCTTTGCTGGAGAGCCTTGCGTTTCTCCAGTACCATCTGCAGGGGCCTTGCGTGAACGAACAAGGGGCAAGTCTTCTGGCTGTGGAGTCTCTCGAGAGAGCGTTGGCGAGTCGGGAAGTTGCTTTTCCTCAGCTATGACCTGAGTCTGGGCTTTATCGTGTGCCAAATTTTGAGCTTTCGCTTTGGCTTGATCCCTCTGATACCTCTCTTGAAGAGTAAAAGGCGAAGCGCGATGTTCCTGGCTCCTGAGTCGTGCCTGACGACCACTGACAGGGCGGTTGCGATTATGGACGAAGCTGACCTGGCGCTTGTAGCTCGAGAGCCTGCGCGCGACAATGACGGACGAGCTGCTGGTGACCGAGCGTCTGGAAGCTATCGTCATTCGAGAGCTGGCGCGGGAGATGTGTCGGTTGGCCATGAGTCGAGAAGAGTCGGCACTATGTAGCCTCCTGGTCGGTGGAGAGTCGGCGATGCTGTAAGTATCACCTTCTGCTTGGACACTCGTAATGGAGGGGACCCTCAAAGAGCCCTTACTCAGAATACGCGCTGATGGAAATCTGCTAGATGGCTGAGATGGACCACGAAGCACCGTGATCCTAGCAGGATCCGCTGCCAGACTTGCAATTCGAGTACGAGAAGGGTTGAATGGATCATAGCTTCCTTCAGTCTCGGCGATACTAGCCTGCCGGTTGACGCTCTGGGTCCGGCTTGTCTTCCTTGGTCGTGGTGGCATGTTGGGGTCTACGAGGGAGAACTGTGACACTCTTCGAGTTCCACGAGCTGTCTGCAGCGAGGCTCTAGTAGAGGAGCGTGGCATCGGCTGCTGTGGTGGTGAATTGTGGTGATAGTCACTAGTCGAGTAGTCCATTGGAGGACCATCATAGTGCTCCAGTTGTTCTTCCCGAAACTTTAGTAGCTTTGTATATAGCACCTTCTCGTGGTTTGGCCTATATTTTGCATAGTCAGCAACTACACAGAGAGTGACTGAGGACAAAGCTTACACGTCATTCAACAGCCGCTGAGCAATCTCCTCCTCGCTAGCACCATGCCAGAGGTTCTGCAGATTCCTTAGTATCTCAGGGTCGATGTCGTTGTGGTGTCTAATGGGTGGTCCACAATCATTGACCGTCAAGGGGGGCGCAGGCCCGATGTAGGCTTTGCCTTGTGCGTCGGTACAATCAAGCTTGGCGTAATTTTGAATAATTGGATGCTGCCACATCTTCTGGATGGGTATGCGTTGCTTCGGATTTGGTTGTAGCATCCGGAAGATGAGATCTGCTGCCTCTTCAGAGACACCTGCTGGGATTTCGTATTCTCCAGCAAGTACTGCCTGTATGACATCGTCAAAACTAGTACCGTCAAATGGTAGCGTGCCAACTATCATAGCGTAGAGAATCACGCCGCAGGACCAGATATCAGCCTTGTCGCCCGAATACCCTTCGCTACGAATGACTTCTGGGGCCGCATAGTGAGGACTACCGCAAGCTGTCTTGAGAAATTGCTTTGCTGGCTGGAGTGCAGCCATTCCGAAATCAACGATCTTTATGTTGCGATTGCCATCCATCAAGATGTTCTCCGGCTTGAGGTCGCGATGGCAGATACTGAAGCGGTGGCAATAGGAGAGGCCCGCAATCATCTGGCGAAAGATTCGAATGGCTTCGGACTCAGGAAGACCTCTATTGGAGACAATGTGGTCGAAGAGCTCACCCCCCTGCACGTATTCAAGGACCAGGTACCTGAGTAGATACTTTAGCATAAATCAATGCAATTGCTTCCACGTTGATGACTTACAGTTCTCCTCGATTTTCCCATACATCATATATCTTGATCACATTAGGATGCTCAATGAGCTTCATGATAACCACCTCCCTCTCGATACCAAAAGGGATGACTCTCTGCTGCCCATCTTTGCGGGACATAGTATCCAGCACTGCTAGACTCCCGCTCCGTAGCATCTCAGCTGCTTGCTTCTTGCTCACGATCTTGATCGCGGCATCTTGTTGGGTGATTGCATGCCTTGCCTTCCTCACTCTCCCAGTAGCACCCTTGCCAATTGTTGCTCCTAGTCTCCATGGTCCAACGTGTGTTTTGCGCCTCGACTTGCCAGAAGCATTAGTGGAGCTCGAGATCTGAGAGTCGCGATTGGAGTTGCGAGCGTCCTCGCTCGAGATGGCGGAGATGCGTTTGTCTTCTGCTTTGGAGACAGGCGAGCTGGGGTTGTTGCGTACTTGAAGGGTGCCGCCAGGTGCAAGAGACTCATGATGAGGAATGGTTGGCTGAGAAGAGGCCCAATTCGCCGAGCTTAATGGAGGGATAGAAGTGTAGGGGTTGAACTGTGGAGGTGGTGTTGAGGATTGATTATTGACCCATTTTGTAGTGTCGCTGAGCGGTTTACGTCGTCTTATAGGAGCTCTCTCTGGCCCGCCATCAGACGCCATCTCTGTTGAGTCAATCGCGGTTGAGAGTGGATGCGCGCCGCTTGAGCATACGTGACGGTAGGTGTTGCGGTCGAGAAGCCAAGGCAGTGAATAGCCAACAAAGTCCCTTAGCTAGGAAGGAATTATGCCGGCGCCAGGTGCAATGCTCGGAGATGCAAATTTCCCTGTGTGGGGAAAAACCTGATGGCGCGGAGAAGTAAAAGTAGCTATGATAACACCGGCAAAGTGAAGCTATGAGGGAGCGATATCAAGCTCCAAGGACTACCCAAACCGAGCCAGGAGAGCGGTAAAGATAGTCTTGAAAAGATAATAGAAAAGAGCATGTAACGTAACTCTGTCCGTGTCTCTCTGCTTAGCATCGGAGAAGCACGCGGTGCTCCTTCCCTGAAAACCTCTCCGTGGGTTTCCTCGACGCGGTGAGAGCTTCAACCTCTCAACACAGTAGGGTTTCCAGAACCAGCAAAAGATGACGATAGAAGAAGCGAAAGCTTCAGCGAATGAGCGTGGGGAATGTGCGCCAATCTAGGGCGGAAGAGCAAGCAGAGTGTGGTTTGGAATTTCTGGAATGGATCAAAACATTGGAGAGCTTGGCAACGAGCGGAGCAGAGTCCGTCATCGAGGGACGGCGACGAGGTGGACAGAGGAAAACCAAAACATTGGAGTGAAGGGAGTTTGTACATAAACGAATTTGAAAGCTTTCCTAGAGGTGCATGGATTACCTTCTCGCCGTTGTCCCTTTGCTTGCGAACATGAGCACAATGCAATGAGATAGCTCTTCGCACGCTATGACTCGTTTCATCTGTTATGCCACGTCTTCTACGTTGGTGGTATTTCATTCATTTATTTACTTCTTTCCTTCCCTGCGTAACGAGTCGTTTCTTTCCATCTGCGTGGTTGCAGCCGCAGCGAAGGCTATTCAGCTCGGTTCGCCTATCTACGAAGCTATGGCAAGCCATCGTCTCTGTTCGGATCACGGGACATTGTGTATACGGCGTGCCGCGAAGTCTTGCTACAACGTTGGTGATGGAAGAGGATGGAGAAGACTGCTGCAAAAGAACCTTGTCGATGATCCATGAAGCCCGCTAACCATCTTGAGCAATCCATGGCGAACCATACATACGGTCACTAGCAGTAGCAATCTCTTAGGATGTTCAAAGAGTATTACACTAAGTATACTAGGTATCGAATTTTTCTGTGAAGCAGCTTATACCGACACGCAATAGTAGCGATAGCTATACGTCCACGGGAAGTCCTACAGAAAAACATAATAAGCTTTTTCCATTCCACCAAGACAACCGCCCATAGTAACCTTGCTCCGAGGCCTTGCGAGCCCTGATATTAAGACGAGCAAGGGAACCAGTTCCCAAGACCCCGTGATATCTAAACAAAAAGGCGATACTCAAAAAGCCGAAGTTGACAAAGCTCGTTCCGTCCCGATCTTTTCCAGAGACTCATCCAACACATCTGCTTGTAACGCATGCATGTCCTATCCCATTCTGTACATGAAATCCTCCAGCTGCTCTGTCGAGCAAGCATTACCAGAATTACCAGTCATCATTATCCATCGTGAACGCCAATCCATACCATTACGCCGTGCCCATCATTGATACGTGGCCTCGCTGGCGAAGAACAGACCCACGCCGGATCAGCTTAGGAGTTTTGGTCGAGGACAGGTGACTGAGATGATTCGCTTCCCTCGGATTTGGTTGGAGTATCTGGTGAACCGCTTTGCCTCTCAGGCGCTCCTCCCTTGCCACAACCCTTGACAAGAATATGTCTCTGTGTAACGGGTAAGTGACAATTTTATGATTCTGAAAATGTCTCATGGCTTACCTTGAGTGCATCCTTCCTTGAAAAGCTCTTATCGCAATGCCCACAGGGAAAGGGCTTGACTGCAAGATGGATCCTCTTATGTCTTTTCAAGTCGTGATTCCTATTGAAACTTTGGGGACATTGGTCGCACTTGAATGGCCTCTCGGTGTGCCCCATTTGTTGCGGGTTCCCATAACCCCCCACTGCCTGCGCCACACTTGCTGCGTTTCCACTGTGAAAACCATAAGGGAGGGAGCCCCCAGGGACGCCATTTTGCATACCCAGTAGTCCCATAGGGCTGTTTGGGTTGTACATGTTGGTCATGATAGGCCCACTGACCTGTGGAGCTGCCATTGGTGGCATGGGGGAGTATCCCACAGAGTATGATGGTGGGATCGAGGGGCGACCGAACGGGTTCGGTGGTGGAGCTGGACTGAACGAATTCTGCGCGCTGAAGGGCGACTGACCTGAGATTCGAGCTGGGGCGCTCATTGGGCTATGTTGCGTTGGCGATGAGTTGTTGTTAAAGGGAGGGAACGAGGTTTGCTGCGCTGAGGTTGGCTGTGATTGACTGTAGAGCGCTGATGGAGTTGAATGTGGTCTTTGAGCATAAGGGTCTGTACCACTCATGGGTGAGGCTTGTGTGGTTGTTGTGGAAACTGGTGTTGGCGTTTGAGTTTGAATTTGATTTTGAGTCAGGTAGGCTTGCGCCAAGGGGCTTTGCTGGGCATTTAGACTTCCGAGGGTACCGGAGGCAGGCATTGATAAAGGTAACGGAGGAAGCCCATTCTGAACCCCATTGAGGTTTCCATCCATATTCCACGGTGGAGGGGGTAGGCTCTCGCCTGCTGTTGGGGAATTGGAATTAACGCGTCCTCCCAGAGACGATGCCAGGGACGGCGAAAACATCCCACGGACTTGACCCGGTGGATTTGCCCATGCCTGCGGTGTGGTCCCAGTCCCCGTTGATAGTCCCAGAGTAGGCGTCAAGCCCGTATTTAGTGGTGGCCAGGCATAGGTGTTATTATATGAGGACGACGAAAGATTATGAGCCGCAGTGGCACCATTGAGAGCTGACGACAAGGGCAAGCTATCGCTGGGAACAGTCGATGGTGGTGTCAGAAGATTGCCAGCACTGACGGCTGAGGTTTGCGTCGCATTCATTGCTGGTAGAGGAATGTATTTCTGCGTTTGACCACCGTTGTAATGTTGGAATTGAGGCTGTGGGAGTTCGAATTGTGGTAGCATGGTCGCGGCAGGCCTTCGAGCTGTCAGGCTGGACGATGCCGCGGTTGAATCTAGACTAGAAGCCATACCGGCTTGCTGCTGTGCCTGGGGCGCTGCTAAGCCGTTGTATGTCGACTTCAGGTTGTGGCTCGGTGGCTTGAAGCCGTCCGCCCCGTCACTTGGGGGCGTCGGCAAGGTGCTTTGAGCCGCCGTGGCTGGGGTAGAGCTCGAATGGCCAGGCCAGTACTGCTGACTGGCCTGTTGGTGCATGAAATCCAGAGAGGGCAACTTGTAGGTGCAAGCCGGGAGCGGCTTTGTAGGGTAGGAGCTGTTGGAAGCTCGAGATTGAGGAGAATCGATGCGCGGTAATTCAAAGTAATTACGCGCAGGAGGGACGAAGATGGTAGCCAGCGTTGATGAGTAAGGAAGGATTTTAAAGGTGGATGTTTCCCTGCACGAAGCTCACTCTGCTCCAGTCGTCGACAATGTAAGAGGGCAGCGCGGAATTCTGACGTCTTCAATGGTCTCCCCGCAACTCCTCAGGACACGTTGGTCTGAATGACTTCTTCTGATTGGGTTTGCTGATGATACTCTAAGTCTTGATCGCGTTGACTTTGTGGATGTGGAGAACTCGGGAGCTGGCGGGCTTTGGGGCCGTCACGACAGAAGTTCGGGTCGGTTGCTGGCGGAGGCTTGAGTGAGATCAGATCGTACTCGAGTCGAAGCTTCTTCACTTCTGAGATTGAACTACAGGCACAAGGTGCGAAAAAAGGCCATACGAACAGGTTAAGGTACAGCGACGGATCGCGATGCTTAATTGAGAGCTCGAAGGAACAGCCCAGGCTTCCGGGTCTGCCGATCACGGGCGGACGATCGGAGGAAGCTGTCAGACCGAAGTCGATCACGTTGTGGCTGGCGACGAGGGTGATTACACAATAAAGTCGTCAGTAGGGCCACGTTAGAGGTGATCGTTGAGTTTGTCGAAGGATGCTGGGATGGTTGGTGCGTTCCCAGGTAGTGGGACTTCCTTTGTCCCCAATTTAAGGGTGGGCGTGCGGCAGGCGGTCTCAAAGGCTGGAATCCTGGATGCGGGCTCTTTGGGCTTATTACCGGTTTGATCGAATTGATTGATGCCCGTTGCTGCTCTGCTCCAATTGGGGAAATCGTCAAGCGAACGTTGACAGGAGAAAGGAGATGGTCGTGATGTCCTGGAGTGCTGTGAAGCTCTGGGCCCCGTCTGTCGCTTCACAGCGTCCCTTTGGGAATACGATGTTGTAGGGATGGACAGAGGCGGGCATCAAAAGCTTGTTCTCGGTCATCTTAAAAAGACAGTAGTATGCGGGACAACTACGATCATATTTTGTCTAACCCTTTTGATCATGCTAAGTCACTACGTAGATAGGGAGTATATCGGTGCCTTTTATCCTCCAGCGAAAGTCTTGTAGCTAGATTTTAGACTATGTTCAAGCGTCCGCTGATCTCCGCACTCTAGTACTGTTCTGTAGTAGTAGAAATCAGAGACGCGAGGAATAAATAAATAAACTAATATAGTTTAGTTAAAAATAAAATAATACGACCGTCGCGTTCCTACCTACTTATATATATCGCTATCGTTAGCTCTACCCCTCCCTCCCTCCTTCCCTTACTACTAACGTCGCTATCGTATATATTACTATCGCTATAGATCCTCTTAAACTTAACGATATCGCTATCGCCGTAGATTACGCCCGGCTAGTAAAACGCGTTCGCTTTAATAAAAACCTTACTTTTACTCCTACTCCTACTATCCTCTAAATACCTAAGAATATCGTTATTTAATAAAAATATCTTTTCTACCCTCCTACTACTAAATAATCTATCGAATAAATAATAATAAAATTCCTTATATACTGGCCATTCGTTAATAATATCTAGTATAAATATTCGCGCTCTAAAAACTATAAAAATTATACTATTAAAGAGTATTATAAGTATTTACTTAACCCGGAACCTCTAAAGGAGAGCGAGGGTACTAAGGAGTATAATAAATAAATTCGTATTATTAATATTTATAAAATAAAATTAAAGCTGACTAAGTACTACGATTTATATAAAAGTAACGTAGAATCTCCCTTTTACTATATTTAAATTTCTCTTTATAAAATACGAGGTAGCGACCTCTATAGACGATACGATTATACTCTCGATTATATAAATTTAATTAAATTTAATTCTACCCTTAAGAGCGCTACCGGTACTAAGATCGTACGGGGCTATAAGGTCTCTACGATTAAAAATAATTTAAAAAGTACTAAATATATTATTAATCGCTAGGTTCTTTATAATATAAATAATATTTATATCGACTTATTATATATTCATAACGCTGGCGCTGGCTAGAAGAGGGTAAATTTTAATATTAAAATCTAAAAGAGTAGAGCTGAATAAATATAATAATAATAAAAGTATTTATATAAGAGGTAATAAACTAGTAATAAAACTACTAATATTACTACTCGCCGTAAATATAATAATAAAATGTTTTTTACTACCGTTTAAGTAAATCTAGGTAAGAATTTTACTTTACTTTTTAATTACTATTTATATTAATTACTTTAGGACACCTATTAACCCTAGCGCGCCGTAGTTACTTTATTATTATAGATTTTATTTATTAAACGAATAAACTAGGCTAGTTCTTATTTACCGTTATAATCCGCGACGAGGGTAATTCCTAAATCCTATATACTAACTTCTTAAATAAATATAAGAACGGTAATATTATAGTTATTACTTTAAAGTAAATTAAAGAATAATATCGCTTTTATAAAGATTAGAACTTATATTATTTTATTACCGACGACTCGATAGCTAAATAACGCGTAGTTAAATTTACTTTTCGGGGTCTTATCGACGGCGAGACGGAGATAAATTATTTTCTTTATCGTATTTATTTAGAATATATTCTTCGGCGAAAGTTAAACCCTAAAAAGTATTCTACTAACTTCGGTCACCTCTATAAAACTTTATATATATATTATATTAAAGTTAGCTGCGAAAACGAGATTAAAGCGGCTCTTCGCGCTGCGCCGCTAAAGAAATAGAGATATATCGAGAGAGAATAATAGGATATACGCGAAATATAAACGTATTACGCCCGCTAGTACTCCTACCTTCTCCTATAATATATATCGACGAATAATATCGAATTATAGTATAGCTCTTTTAAGAAGTATATTAAAAATAATTAATTTAAATTTAATTTTACTAGAACCGTAAATTATATCGATATTATTATTTAATAATAAGTAACGCGTACGTAGAGCCGGTTTACTAAAGTACGTATATATAAAAATATTAAATACTAGGAATATCCTTAGTTAAAGTAATTCACCGGCTTTATTTAAGAGTTACTCGTCGAATAACTTCGACGAGCCAAAATTATAATTCGATAAAACGATAATATTTAGGGTAAACTCGACGAGGACGAGTTAATATATATTTATTTATTTTATCGTTAATATTAATTACTATATCGTTATATTTAATAGTAGTATATTTTATTTAATATTATCCCCTTAGGGTAGTAGGTAGAATAAGCGGCGATATTTAAAAAAAGCGGATTTACGGTCTATAAAACGACTTATAAGGTCTCTATTCTAAAAATCTATAACGATAATAAAGGCGAGGGCGAGAGTACTATAATAAGGTACCGGTTTAATATATAAGAGATTTTAGATAACTTTAGGAATAAGTTTTATAAATTAAAAAAGAAACTCTAATCCTCTACCCCTTAAGCTAGAAATATTATAATAATATCCTAGATTTATAATCTTACCCGTATTACCGCTTTAATTAGAAGCGAAGCCGCCGTCGTAGTTATATCGGAGCTGGCGGCGGAAATCGCGATTAAGTTAATATAAATCGCGCCTTTATCGCTTTTACCGCCTTTACCGCCTTTACCGCCCTTACCGCCCCTAGCGGAAATTATTAAAGAGGAGGATTATATATAAAAGTAGGATACCTATAACGATCTCCTAGTTAAGCGGGAGTAGGCGGAGGGTAAAGACTATATATAACCTCCGCTAGTTAAGAGCTACGCCGACTAGCCACCCTAGTATAAGAATACCGACGGCGATAAATACCGGGATATTAAAGGCGACGACGACGTAGCCTAATAGGAGGGTAAAGAGCGGGGATTATAAAAAGGGTAAACCGATAGTAAAATAAATAATAAAGGCGTTAGGCCTAGGATTAGGCGGTAGCTATATATAAATAATAACGAAAATAATATTCTAGAGCCTATATTTCATTTTACTTTTAGCTTTTAACTAAACTTTTGCCCTATGACGGATTTGCCCCCCTGGCGACGCGTAAACCCTATGGCGACGCGTATGCTCCATAGTAACGCATCTCCGGCTATTACTATAGGCGACGCGTACTAATATCGGGAGATGCCTAGCCTGGAAGCATGCAGTAGCTTCCTAACAGGCCCCCCCTGTTTCGCTCGAGGATAAAAACGACCAGTATATCGTCCTCCACTCTTTCAAAGTACAACAATCTATTTGTTCTTTGCTCCCGGGATTACTATTGTTGTGCGTTAGAGACCCTCGAATTGTCATCGAGCAGGACTCGGATGCCTTAAGATTCCAGCAATCAATGGAGAAGCGGCCCTTGGGAAGCTAATAAGATCACTCTCACAGCTTCTATGATGCTCAGCATGGTGATTCCAATGCCTGTGATTCAGGGTGCTCTTTGAAGAGAGGATCTCGTACTCAAGAAAGGCGCGATTCCTTTTGCCTTTAATTTGGTTGAAGTCTGTAGTAAAGAAGAGCACCAGTCCGGGCGTTGGATTGTCTGCCTGTTCTCTCACTCAACCCAATGCAGTTTAGTGACCAGATTAGCTCAAATTCCTTGCAGAAGATGGACAGGGGTATCTTTCGCGCAAAGGACAAGGGTCCGCTCAAGCGAATCATGGAGTGGTCTAGATTCCCTACTGCTGCTGCTGCATAATCTCGCCAAGACCTTCTCTGCTCTCTCGCATCCTTTACCTTCTTTGGCAATCGAGGCCATCTTTTTGTCCAATTACTGTTCTAGTCGTAATTATGAGTGATGAAGGTTGGCCTGGAGCTTCGCCTTGAAGTTCGCTGCTGCACCATTGTCCGAAAATATGTTGGTGTTTCACTCTGAGGCAAGACCCTCCGCTGCTTTGAGTACAAAAATGGCGGAGTTAGGCGGACACTCCTACTCTTGAGGGCCTGCTGTAAGTAAAAAATCCGGAACGTGACCAGGCAAAAACTTTCTAAGATACCCTGAGAGTCTCAACGGTTCCATCCAAGAAAGTGAACGATCACATTTTCAGTGAAACTACGGCGTATTGATCATGATCCCGTGCGAAAGTTGATGATGACTGATGAACCTCCTGACGTCTGCAGCGAAGAAGCTACTACTACACGGAGAAAGCCGAAAAGAAGTTTAAGCCACTTCGGATCGCGGACCGAACGTTTCCAGCGTTCCTGGAAGTTCGTTTGTTGCTGGTCAGAGCCTCAAAAGGGCCCCCCTTTGTTGAGGTTCAGATGTCGTACGTTCTTGTGCATTGATGAAATGATGCTTGACAAGGATGCAGAATCCTTGCAAATCCAACCAATCATTGGGACGAATAAGCGAATTCTAATGAAGTCTTCGGCCTGGAAATCCTGGACTCCACATAGAGAAACACGCATCCTTTTCAATGACCAGCAGCGACATATCCTTGGATCAAACAATTAGGGCGTTGGAAAGGACCTGCAGCACGTTCGTTTGGGGTTTTTGTGTTGAAGTGCATGCTCGAGAAAGAGGCTCAACTCCGTTCCAGCACCGTCGTTCTCGAGGCCAGTGCAGGTCTTGGCAATCCCAAACAGCAACAGACCTCCGCGCATGCATGACGCTATCGTTTCTCGGGTCGCCGCACCATCGATGTATCCAATAGATAATCGGCTCTAGCGAGATGGTGTGTGACACCCGCAGCTCTCTCAGCCAGCCACAAACGTGGCAATCATCCTAAGAACCCTATATTACTTTATTCGCGATGCCCTTCCTGCACCTCCATTGTCCAATCGATAAACATTCTTTTATTCGCCGGCGGGGCCATTACGTTGATGGACAGATAACAGCAATACGAGCTGCTGACATGTCGTTACCCCGATGCTTATTATGCGCCTACTGGTCCCAAGTTCGGCACTTGGAAGGGTTGAAGTCTGTTATCCCTGCCAACCACGTGCGGAAAGATGATCAGTGCGCATGACTGCGCTCTAGATCGCGCTCTCCAGCGCTTACACACCAAGACTTCGGCTTTGTTCGCGCAGAACACAATAAGGCTATGAACGGCCTTCCGCATTAAGACTGCTTGTGAAATAGCATTTGGAGACTTTGGGAACAGAGAATCTAGATGCTACTCAGCACTTGTTCGAATGTCGACTACAGTAATCTTACAGCTAAGCAAAGGTTTCATTCACCGTGGTCTTTATATCTGATCTGGTAGAACAAGAATTCAGCAAGATCAGGTAACTAGAGTCTAATCTGAACAGATATCTCCAGCAGGGAAAGGATTTGTTGGTAGTTCTATGCCGCCGTTGCCGATGCTTTCCTGGCAATGCAATGAATAAACCATGACATCTTTCAAAGGTCTTCAGCACGCGTTCACACTGACGCCCAGAAGTCAAACTCTCGAAATCCCCGTTGACTCTTTCGTATTCAGGATCCAATTCGCGTGTAAACTCAAACAAAGCCGTATCCATCGAGCAGTAACGTGACTGTCCATTCGTGCTTTCACTCGTGCTGCTGAATCCGAATTGTGCAGATCGAACGCTGTATGAGCTGTTACTTTGACGCTTTGTTGAACAAGCTCTTATTGTTGGCCGCCAATGTGGCTCAAACGGAGTATGAAAACCTCTTTTCGCAGAAGAGGGGCGTAGTTGGAGCGTTTAATCGAACTTCGTAGGCTTATCTAGTCCTACTATGTTCCTTTCTAAAGGGCTGAAGAGTAGCTAGTCTGTACTTTGACGCCTATTGCAGCTGTTTGTGGTGCTTGTTGACCATCGATTGCTTCAGAAGATCCTATCTATGAGAGCTTCATGTACTCTGAGCACCTGCCTTTTGGTCTTCTCACACTCAAGATACAAGAATAACCCCCATGCCATCGCTCATAGCTTCACCCTCGAAGCCCCCCTTGACACTGATGATGCCTTCGTAAGCCTCCTCATCTTCCCCTTTGACATTTCCGTCGTCTCCGTCTCCAACGTTTGCGTCAATTTCAAGGCTCAGACTCTCTCCCCAAGGCGCATATTGCGGAATCTTTCCACCATCAACGGCAAATTTCTTCATCAAAACTTCGACGAATGTGTCACATAAGCTGCTGATGGAACTGGATGAAGTGATACCGCCGGGCGTTACGAACCAAGACAATGACCCTTCAAGGATGAAATGAGTAGAGAATATGGCGATTCGAGATCGAGATGAGTGTTATTCGCTGAATTAGTTGTTCTAGACGAGCAGCAAGCAGGGTAAGACCTAACATCAAGCGCAAAAAGTATAGTATTGCCTAAGTTGTCGAAGCTCGGAAAACAGTACGATGCGTATGCAGAGACCTCCACAGACGACTCTAGAAGGTTTTGCTCCCTTGATCATGTGGTATCTTGGACTCGAATGTTCTCGTAAAGGTGCGCTCCCAAGCGCTATTCTCATGATTTAGGTGGACGAGAGTGCTCATGTAGCTCGATGTCTTGCTATTATTGAGGCTCATGGTTTTTGAAAGCGATCTTTGATGCTCGAAATCTGGGTATATCTTGCCATTTATAACCCATCCAGAGCGGCATCCGCGCCGTTAGATGGGCATCTCGCCATCAAAAAGTGTCAATATTTCGCTCCAAAGAGAGTAGAATGAGATGTCTAGAGAAACCTATCACTTCGTGTCCTAGAATGGCCAGAATGTGGGACATAGTTATGTGAAAGTAGCAAAGATCATTTTCTGTTTCCATTGGTCGTAGATTCTAGGTCTTGGCATCCGCCCAGCACAAAGTCGGCTAGCTTGAGTCTCTCCGAACGACATCTGCTCTCTTCTTTACTTTCTCACACCACAAACGCCTCGATTACCTTCAGATCATGCCAAATGACGGTTTAATTCAAGTCAGGAGCACTCATGTAGTTACTTGGGGCAGATCAAGCTCGCAACATTCTGTAGCGAGACCCCCAGTACTGGCGTAAATTGCACTCCTCATACGTCAAAAATATGATGAGATGTGGCACCTTTCCCCGAAGAAGATGATAGTTGCTAGCTCTACCCTAACGTCAAAACGCTCTGTAGCGACATTTGTTGGGAAAGAATGTGTACCCGCTTGGCTTTATTGACTAGAAGTTGAGGGTGCTGTTGCGATTTCGATCGTGTCAAAATACTTGAATGGCTTCATAATAGGGCGGGGAGCGTTCATTGGTGGGAAGTGACTGGACGAAAGAAGTTGTGAACCTGGCTTTGCATGCTACCGTACCAATTTCGCACGTTCGGGGATCCATGCGGCGAGTGCAGGTGACCTTCAGTCTGTGCCCTCTCTTACTTGAGTGTAACATCTGACGCGAACTTTTATTGCGTTGGGAAGCCTCGATATATCGATAAGAAGGAACACCCGATTCTGTATGGGTACAACATTGCGGGCGCTAAATTTCAAGACACACAATAAAATCCTCACTCTCGACCAAGTCGTATTCTTTTAACACAATGAAGGGCAAAACAAAGAGGCAAAAATGAGTATTTGGGATTGGTTAACCCTCCACTACTTTCTGGCACAGAAACCCAAGGTTGCTAATCCTGGCTTCTGATTCGAACCGGAAGTGATCCACATGACTTGTGATCGAATTGCTACCTTAGCTAGACTCTTTCGGAAGTAAGCAGCTTCCTAGTCAAGTTTTCGCTAACCGCTAAGAAAGGGCCAGTCAAGCTACGAAAGCAGCCGACATCAGCGAGACAATTCTAATCGCGAAGCTCTTATTTCATTATATGTTCAACACTCATCAAGTCCAGATCCTATGAAGTTCAACACACGAGCCCTTCTACAAGGGAAAAGAATCAAAGTTTCGTCACATTACAACACACAAGACCACAAAGCACCTGTAAAAACGTTCCATTAGAACCCGAACTCCGCCAAAACGCGGAGTAGCGTCGGCCTCCCAAAAATGTTTAAAAACCACGACTCTCTCAACAATAGCCCTATAAACCCTTCCCCCAGCCCCGGCGGCGCAATCTCGCCCCGATTCCCCTCCCCCTGACCCCAATTGATCCCCCCATTCTCCCCCGCAGGCCCCCAAATTACCCCCTCATCCATCCCCGCAGGCCACCAAATTACCCCCCTATTCTCCTCTCCAGCAGCGACAGCAGCGCCGGCAGCAGCGCGAGCAGCACGAGCAGTCCTCTCCTCTTCCCCAACCGGCTCCTCAAACCCCTCCCACACCTCCTCATACACCTCGTTCGCCACTCTCGGGCGGGAGACAAGCCCCAGCCTCTCCGCAAGACCCCATTCCATCATTTCGCTCACGTCTTGGCCGGCGAAGGCGCGAGAGTCCTCGTTGAGGGCGGCGGTGTAGGGGTCGAGGGCGGGCGAGGCTACGCACGCAAAAAAGGAGGTTAGCGAACGTACATTACAATTTTTATGGAAGGTAATGAGGCAATGTACAGCTTTGTTGACGTTTTGCATTCTTGCGGGCGCGCTTCTTGTGGTTGCGACGCATGGTCGCGACAGCCTTGTGCTGGGCGCGTGTGGCGGTCACACCGCCGATGGTGACGCTCTCATTGGGATCTTTGGGAGGTTCTCGCGGCCTCGGAGGCTTGTAGTTGCGTGGTTTAGGCATTGTGAAGGGTAGCAAGCCTCAATATAAACGTGGTCGCGCATTGGAGCGCCATGTGAAAATTTGCGATTTGTATTTTCTGCTTAACACTTCAGCTATCTTATCTTGAGGACTTGAGGCTTCCCGTCGCACACCATCTAAAAGCCCTACGAAAGAAATGCAAGGCTGTGATAACTGTTACATTGGATAAGCATGAACACAGATGGACGCCATTTGAGTATGGAGTAAGTATTTTCTCACGAACATGCTCGCTGCAACAGCATTGATTACTGTTCATTGAAGTTACGCACGTATATATATAAGAGTATCAAGAGTCACGACGAAGCATTTGATCACTTTTTGAGAGTCATTAGCAGTCACTCCTTAAGAAAAATGCAGCATATTCCACCAGCTAACTACTCGGCGTATTGTAAGTGCAATCCGCGGGGGCAATCGCTACAAATCCTGCGAATTCGTCTCGCTTTAGAATCTCTATCTGTGTGCTGCTGAGCTGATTATAAATCTAAGTTGCCGGCTGTGACTTTTGATGAGCGTCTGCGATGTAAATTATTCTGTGAAGACGAGAGATGTTGTCGGAGAAAAGTGAAGCTTGGCCTTTTCATGGGTTCATACCAGTGCCTTCATGAAATAGTCGCTTGCTACCCTTGCGATGTTCTCAGTCAGGCGAAGGGTCAGGACAAGAGGCAGTCTACTACTCAGCACACTCGATTTGAGCACCATCTTAGGCTGTCTGAGTCTGAATTCCTTGAGAGAAGCTAACTAAGAGGGGAGAATGGGCCAATCTTTGCTCTTTTCTCTCCTAGTATCACGCATGCTGGCCTCTGCGCCCTCACAACTGCCATTTCTTCGGCCACCGTCTTCCCACTGTGCCACCCTCGACCCACATTCTTGTCACCGCTTTAGAAAGGTGCAACATCTTTCTCCTGAAGGAGAATCTCATAGTTGCCATTGTGATCTAAGATCACAATTTCTCTCTCTGCACACATTACGATGAATGTCGGCTTGACACGAAGAATTGGCCGCTGGCGACGAAATTTATGTTGAAATCTGTCTCGTCCTTATTGCGCCAATACGCAACGACCTCTTAGGTGAGCAATAATTCTCTAACAACGAGATAGACGCTAACCAACACAACAACGACAACACGAATATCGACATGCGCATCCCCAATCCATTCCTCCCATCCAGCCCAATCGATATACCAAAACGCGGCAGTCCAACTATCCCAACCTCCCTCACCATCTTGCTGCTCGCCCACATCGTCATCGAATCCATTCCACTCGGAATCTACGCATTCTTAGCGGTGTTACACCAGTGTCGCGAAGAGTCATTTACCTTCATCCCGCACAGCATTTGCGCGTTTTGCAGCCTTTCTTTGCACGCTTGTTGCGGTTGCGATGCTTGGTGGCTTGAGCGTGGAGTTCGGCGCGCGTAGCTGTGATCCCGTTGATGGCGATGACTTCGGTGGGATCGCGCTGAGGCATGATGAATGGTTTGGTGGGTGATATTGATGTGTTCTGGAAGAAAAGAAAGAGTAAACTGATTGTGGGGTATGAGCCTTAGAAAGTGTTGTTTAGAGGTGTGTCAAGCCCAGAAAGTGCCGAGAATGAATTGCACTTCTTCACTGTATTCGTTAAATTGCATGAACCCTCGCAACCTCGGTAGTACTTGACCTCTCTTGTGCTTCAACACTACGATATCATACCGAGGATCACTCAACCGGTGCCAGATCTCGACCAGGCGATACTCGACATTACCATCGATTGGTCAATCACGAAGAACTCCTGAACCCGGCGCGCTACGTATCAGGGAGCCAAGTGCATATATGCTGTCTGTTTTGACTGAGCTGGAGCTAGGCATGCCATGCTTTTAGGGTTATTAGCCCAGGTTCTGCTCCCTGCGCAAGGCTTCCTGCCGCTGCAAGCCCTCCATTCGTTTTCTTTCTTGTCTGCTTTTGCTATCCTCCCACCCTACCTGAGGGCCTGCTTCTTTGCGGAACAGGTCTTCCTCAAACCTTTGTATCCGTTCTGTGTTGGTCCTGAACCGCTCGTTCGCAAGCTTGATTAACACGTGCAGATAGTCCTCACTGACCATACTATTAAGCCCATCCAGCTCGTATTCAACCTCATCGTCGCCTTCGCCTTGCTCACCACCATCGCTCTGAGGCCCTTCAAGTATACTTCCAACCACAGCGTCCAACGCCAACCCGGACGACCGAATAGCGACCATAGGAAATGCATTGGTGTCATCTAAATTCTTTAGACTCTGCACGCCACTTTCTCGGAACCCAGCATTGATAGCGGCGGCGAGGATGGGCCGAGCGTGGTGGAGAGACGCACACATGATATGCAGAATCTACGTCTACATCAGCAGCAGGTCCATCTGGGCATCTTCAAAATTGTCCTTCACATGTATGGACCTACGCACCATAGGTTCGAATTGAAACCTTGCAAATCGCAGTTTACTGATGTCCACATTTGCTTTATAGTCACAATTCTCTATATATCGTCTCATTCCCAGGTGTGCAGCGAAAGAAGACGGCGGAGTCTTGAAAAGCACTGGCTCATGAGATACGAATAGCCATTTTCCTCCCATGCCCTTCCCTCCAGGTACTGCAGCCTGCTGCCTTCCTTGCTGTCTTCCTCCTCCTCCTCCTCCCTCTGCATATGTTACCCTTTCGCTCATTGAAGCATTTTTCTTATGACCTTCGAGAAAGACGCTCACCCGGCCAGCGCAAGAGCTGGTCGTCACGATGCCCTCTAAGGCATTAATGCGGTCAATCAATGGTTTGATGGCTTCGTCAACGGAGCCTTTGGGAGAAAGATCTTTGTAGGTGGATTCTGGAGTGGAGAGGGAAGCGAGGATAGCATTCTTCTTCGCGATATGGGAGGGTGGTATTGGTGGGCGTAAGCCCGTCATGCAGCTGGCCTGGAAAAATGAGATGTAGAAGATTTTGAAATTCAGAATTCAATAACGCTTCCTAATCCGGTAAAGTGGTTCGCGATGATGTCACGCATGCGACGCGTTTTGGCGGTCTTTGGAGAAGCTGCAGAGCGATGCATCAAGTCAACATCTTGTAACATAACATACTGCTTCAACTGCTTCAGCTAATTCTGCATTGCTTCAATCGCCGTTACTGAATACGCAGTTCAACGCCGTCACCATGCCCCAAAGGAAGTCTCATTTTCCAGGCGCGTCCTCCAATTCCACGCCCCTCAAACGAGTCCTCGAGACCACGAGCTCAACGCCAACTTCTCGGCAATCGAAACGCCTCAAATCTTCCCCAATCACGTCCTCCAAAGGGACGCCGAAGAAAAGCCCCTACTTCGAGCACAGCTCAAGCTCAGCATCCGAGGCCGAGTCAGAGATCGAAAAAGAGCAATCGGGATACGAAGACGAGGATGAATCTTTGGCGTCTTCGCCACCAGAAAGCGAGGTAGAGGATGAAGAGGAAGACGATTACGCGAGTGAGGAAGATGCGCCGAAGAAGCGAGGCCGGAAGAAGGTCATCAAGAAGAACAATGGCACTACTACAGTCGTCACGGGCAAAAAAGGACAAGAGCTTTGGCGACCAGGCGCCAAGATATCCGCAGCGCCGGGCGAAGCAGTATTTATCAAGCTGCCCAAACCAAGAGAGGCCGGAAAGACACCGTACACAGATAGCACCATCCATCCCAATACCTTCCTCTTCCTCAAAGACCTCCGAGCGAACAACGACCGCGAATGGCTCAAGATGCACGATGCAGACTACCGGCAGTCCAAGAAGGATTGGGACTTGTTCGTCGAAAGCCTGACCGAAAAGGTCATTGAGATGGACGAGACTATCCCTGAACTACCGCCAAAAGACCTTACGTTCCGCATCTACCGTGATATACGCTTCAGCCCAGATCCTACGCCCTACAAAACACATTTTTCGGCCGCCTGGTCACGTACAGGGAGAAAAGGACCGTATGCAGGTTACTACGTGCAGATCTCTCCGGGGTCGTCTTTCGTGGGTGCAGGTGTTTGGCACCCTGAGGCGCCACCTCTGGCTCTGATGCGACAAGACATCGATAAGAAGAGCCACAGGCTCAAGGAGGTTCTCATGGCAGCTGAGCTGAGAAAGGAATTCTTAGGAGGTATAGGGGAAGTGGAGAAGAAGGCCGTGAAAGCATTTGTGGGGATGAACACAGAGAACATGCTGAAGACAAAGCCGAAGGTAAGCCGTTGCCACTTGCTATCTGAATGTACCTAATCACTTGGCTTGCTAACCGATCGAATACAGGGCTATGATTTGGAGAATCCTAACATCGAGCTGCTGCGGCTACGCAACTACACCATTGGAAGGAAGCTGAAAGATGATGAGGTGCTTGGCTCTGGAGGTCTGAAAAGGATAGCTGAATTGATTGGAGTTCTAACACCTTTTGTATCATACTTGAATAGCGTTGTCATGCCGGACGAAGACCCGAGCTCTGATGAAGAAGACGGAGAGGACGAGGCAGAGGAGGAGGGAGACGAATAAACTCGGAACTAGCCTTTAGGGTCGGCAGCAAATTATTACATCCTCAAAATGTTGAAGTAGATGAGACGAAGAGCTCAAACGGTTGATCTAGGGGCTATCCAACCCTATGAATCGACAAAAAATCAGCGCTTATGAAACTAAACAAACTACGTCGTATTTGTCCAGAGACAGGGGTATCCAACCGCCCTCCAACACATCCCCCCAACACTCCACCCCTCAAGCATTCCCAAACCCAAAGTGCCTCTGCTCCCACTCAGGAGGCGGCGTCAACCCCGTCTTCATCCAATCCGGCCGCTCCCCCTCCTCCCCACCCTCTAACCCCTCCATCTCCTCATCACTCAAATCCTCCTCCCCAATCTCCCACAATCCCTCTCTATCCTTAATCACCGCATCCTCGCCCAATTCGATCGCATACTCTTCCATAGCATCGCCCCATTTACCCCGGCCCTTCTTGGCTTTACGTACCCATTCTAGATCAGTGCCTAGCTCCAGTTGACATTGTTTGATGGCGTTGAGGGATAAGGCGCTCAGGGCGGTTTCGTGTGTGGGTGTGTCTGGTGAGTGGGGCGTTAGTTTTTGGGGGTTAGGGGGGGAGG